>FYBJ01001880.1_pt1 | contig 36725 bp, 42 predicted proteins | sample 1134611 | NCBI WGS metagenome assembly FYBJ01 (sample SAMEA104116008, study PRJEB20421) | marine metagenome | isolation source: marine
GCCCACGCCGGATGCTTACGTTTGGGCAAGCGCGCCGATCGCTTGAGCAATCTCAGGGCTCCGCGCCCGGCGCGCTTCTGCGGGTGTTTGGTTTCCGAAGGATGAATGTGGTCTGACGTTGTTGCAATCGTATCGCCAGAGCGCCAGTTTTCTTCGCGCATCTTCCAGGCTGTCGAACATCTCCTCGTTCAAAAGCTCGTCGCGCAGGCTGCCATTGAATGACTCGATGAAGGTGTTCTGCTGGGGCTTTCCCGGATCGAAGTAGTGCCGCTCAACGTGGTTGCCGTTGGCCCATTTCAGGACCGCCCGGCTGGTAAACTCGTGTCCGTCGTCAGGGATTTCTAGGAGCAGCTTAGGCTCCTTTTAGGCTCCGATCTCCGAACTGGATTTTGCTACTCCCCAATGTTTGGACAGCTTCCGACGTCATGATCGAGTTGGCTCAGGAGGGCATGACGATGATGGTTGTGACCCATGAAATGGGTTTTGCACGCAAGGTTGCCGACAGGGTCATCTTCATGGATGAGGGTGCCATAATCGAGGACAGGCCGACGGCCGAGTTTTTTGGCAATCCAGAAAGTGAACGAGCAACAGACTTCCTCTCAAAGATACTGAACCATTGATTTTCGGTCCTGCCGGCTGAGTCCCGCCATCTGATGCGCGAACAGTAGCGCCTGTAGCAAAAACCGGGTCCAGTTTTGGCTGCGAGTTGGAGGAAACCTGGGGCCCGGTTCATCAGGGTTCAAGCGACTGGCGTTGATACGTTGTTCTCAAGTGCCGATTCGACAAAGAAGCGACCCTGAAGCTACACTGAGAACCATGTGATAACCTCACTCGCAATGGATGCTTGGCGGCTGAAAAGCGGTTTGGGACACACAGTGCGGATCATTCAGAAAAGGTTCAGCCAGTGTCTTGCCACAAGCAATGGGCCGATCAGCCGAAACCGGTCCTTCGCGCGAACTCATCCATATCCGCCGCCGTAACGGCCAGGTGCCAAGCGATCAGATGACAATTGCACTGTATCGGGAATGCCTGCTAGTCTTGTCGTGGATGCTGTTTTCATCTTTGGGGAAACCGCAGACCGTTCTGGCTGCAAGACGTGATGTGCGGCAAATCAAACGCTTTAATCCGAGCGTATAGGGAGGACTGAAATGTCAAATAACACAATCAACCGCAGATCGTTCTTGCGGAAATCGGCGCTTGCGGGCGGTACGCTCGCGGGGGGGGCTCTTGCGGCTCCGGCCGTGCTGGCGCAGGCACCAATCGTCATCAAGATGCAGACATCCTGGGGGGCTGCCAACATCTGGGATGAATTCGCCAAGGACTACGCCACGCGCGTGGGCGAAATGTCAGGTGGCCGGCTTCAGGTCGATGTGCTGCCCGCCGGTGCCGTCGTCGCGGCGTTCCAGGTTCTCGATGCCGTCAATGACGGCGTGCTCGACGCGGCACACTCCGTGCCCGTCTACTGGTACGGAAAGAACAAGGCCGCTTCGCTGTTCGGAACCGGCCCGGTCTTCGGCGGCTCGGCGACGACGATGCTCAGCTGGTTCTATGCCGGTGGCGGGCAAGAGCTTTACAACGAACTGACCCAGGACATCATGGGCCTCGACATTCAGGGCTACCTCGGCTTCCCGATGTTCGCGCAGCCTTTCGGCTGGTTCAAGGAAGAGGTCAACACCGTCGCCGATCTCGACGGCTTCAAGTACCGCACCGTGGGTTTGGCCGCCGATCTGATGGCCAAGCTCGGCATGTCGGTTGCACAGCTCCCCGGCGGCGAGATCGTCCCTGCCATGGAGCGCGGGGTCATCGATGCGTTCGAGTTCAACAACCCTTCCTCCGACCGTGACTTCGGCGCGCAGGACGTGGCCAAGAACTACTACCTGTCGTCCTATCATCAGGCGTCGGAAAGCTTCGAGTTCCTGTTCAACCGTGGCTTCCTCGAAGATCTGGACCCCGATCTGCAGGCGATCCTGAAATACGGTGTCGAAGCCGTGTCGACGGCCAACACAGCCAAGGCGATGGACCGCTATTCGGCCGATCTGCAGACATTGGCCAATGACGATGGTGTCACGGTGCGCCGCACGTCGTCCGAAATCCTGCAGGCCCAGCTGGGCGCATGGGACGAACTCATCCCCGAGCTGGAAGCGGACGCGTTCATGAAGAAGACGCTCGACAGCCAGCGTGCCTGGGTCGAACGTGTGTCCTATTACGAGTTGATGAACGCGCCGGATTATGCGCTCGCTTTCGAGCACTACTTCCCCGGCAAGCTGTCAATCTAGGGCAGACCTTCCAGCAATATCGAAAACCCCCGGCGCTTCTGCGGCGGGGGTCGCCATATCCACAGCGGGGGCAATATGCTCGGATTTATCCATTTTGCCGACAATCTGTCGGCGTGGTTTGGCAAAGCCTTTGCCTGGCTGATCGTCCTCATGGCCGTCGGCACGGGTTACGAGGTTTTTGTGCGCTACGTGCTGAACAATCCAACCGCATGGGCGCTCGATGTGTCCTTCATCATGTACGGCACGTTGTTCATGATGGGCGGGGCCTACACGCTGTCGCGTGGCGGGCATGTACGGGGCGACTTTCTTTACCGCCTCTGGCAGCCGCGCACGCAAGCCAAGTTGGATTTCGTTCTCTACATCATCTTCTTCTTTCCGGGCGTCACGGCGCTGATCCTGTCAGGATGGAAATATGCGTCGCGCTCGTGGGGCTACGCAGAGGTCTCCGTCAACTCGCCAGCGGGCGTTCCGATCTATCAATTCAAGACGGTCATCGTCGCCGCCGGCATCCTTCTCTTTATTCAGGGCATCGCCCAGTTGTGTCGTTGCATCATCGCAATGCGCACGAACGAGTGGGTGCCCGCACGTGAGGACGTCTTCGAAACCGAAGACCTGCTGATGCAACAGGCCAACAAGGTCGAAAAGGACGCCCATCCATGACGGACCCTCAAGTCGCCCTGATGATGCTCGGGCTGTTCATTGTCTTTGTTTTCCTTGGCTTCCCGATCGCCTTCACACTCATGGCCATGGGCATCGGCTTTGGCTACTACGCCTATTACGACGCGGGCCGTCAGTGGCGTGGATTCGAGCGTCTCGACGAAACTGCGGGCAATTGGGAAAGCTGGTCGCTCTGGTTCGAGGGGTTCTACAACAACCGCATCTTCGATTTGTTCATCAACCAGACTTTCACGGTGATGTCGAACGAGGTGCTGACGGCGGTGCCGCTCTTCCTCTTCATGGGCTATATCGTGGAGCGGTCGAACATCGTCGACCGGCTTTTCACCACTCTCAACATTGCCTCCAAGAACATTCCCGGCTCGATGGGTGTCGCCGCGCTGATCACCTGCGCGCTCTTTGCCACGGCCACTGGAATCGTGGGCGCAGTGGTGACGCTGATGGGGTTGCTGGCGCTGCCCGCGATGCTGAAAGCGCGCTACAATCCGTCCTTTGCCAGCGGTATCATCTGCGCGGGCGGCACGCTGGGTATCCTTATTCCGCCCTCGATCATGCTGATCGTTTATGCTGCTGCGACCAACGTCTCGATCGTGCGGCTTTATGCGGCGGCACTCTTGCCGGGGCTGACGCTGGTAGGGCTCTATCTTGTCTATATCGTGGGCCGGTCGATCCTGCAGCCGTCCTCCGCCCCGCGCCCCGGCCCGGACGATGTGCCCGACGTGCCGATGTCCAGGCTCTTGCTCATGATCCTCACCTCCTTCCTGCCGTTGGCATTCCTGATCCTCGCGGTTCTGGGGTCGATCCTCTTCGGACTGGCCACACCGACCGAGGCGGCCTCGATCGGCGCGCTGGGTGGCATCCTGCTGGCCTTCATCTACCGCGCGATGACCTGGCAGAGAATGCGCGAGAGCGTCTACCTGACGGTGCGTACCACGGCGATGGTCGCTTGGCTTTTCGTCGGCTCCTACACTTTCTCGGCCGTCTTCTCCTACCTCGGCGGCGAGCACGTGATTTCGCAATTCGTGCAGGGCCTCGATCTGTCGCCAATCATGTTCCTGATCCTCGCGCAGCTCATCATCTTCCTTTTGGGCTGGCCGCTTGAATGGTCCGAGATCATCATCATCTTCGTGCCGATCTTTCTGCCGCTGCTGGCAATCTTCGAGATCGACCCGCTATTCTTCGGCATTCTCGTGGCGCTGAACCTGCAAACCAGTTTCCTGACGCCACCAATGGCCATGTCGGCATATTACCTGAAAGGGATTGCGCCACCAGAAGTCCGGCTCACGCAGATTTTCGCGGGCGTCATGCCGTTCCTTCTCTGCGTAATCCTATCGATGGTGCTGATGTATATCTTCCCGCAGATCGTCTTCTACCTGCCGGAGATATTCTATGGCAAATGACGCGCAGCGTGCGGAGGCATTGCTGGCGCTTCCGGTGCTGGAGCTGCGCGACAGGCTGGCCTCGGGGGCGCTTTCGGCGCTCGACCTGACGCAGGCCTGCATCGCCCGCATCGCGGCGCGCGAACCGGACGTCGCGGCCTGGGCCTGGTTCGACAGCGATCACGCCTGTGACCAGGCCCGCGCACTGGACGCCCAACGCGTGACCGGCCTGCCCATCGGGCCCCTGCATGGCCTGCCCGTGGGCATCAAGGACATCATCGACACAGCCGGAATCCCGACCGAGAACGGATGCGAGGCTGACCGGGGCCGCGTGCCGAAAAACGACGCATTCGTCGTGGAACGCCTGAAGGCGGCCGGGGCGGTGATCATGGGCAAGACGGTCACGACCGAACTTGCCTTCATGCGTCCGTCAAAGACCCGGAACCCGCATGACATTTCCCATACGGCGGGCGGCTCCTCAGCGGGGTCCGCCGCCGCGGTCGCCGCCGGAATGATCCCGCTTGCCGTGGGCACGCAGACAGGCGGTTCGGTGATCCGGCCCGCCGCCTTCTGCGGTGTCACAGGCTTCAAGCCCACCTTCGGAGCGATCCCGCGCGGCGGCATCCTGATGCAGTCGCCGAGCCTCGACACCGTCGGGGTCTTCGCCGCTGATCCGACAGGTGCGGCACTGCTGGCCGAGGTGCTTTTCGGCCACGACGCGGCCGATCCGGCCACCGCCCCCCGGCCGTTTCCGCGCCTGTCGAAAACAACCCTGTCCGAGCCGCCGGTCCGCCCGGATTTCGCCTTTGTCCGCCCGCCCGGCTGGGATGCCGCCAACTCCGAAACCAGGGACGCGCTGGCCGAGCTGGTCGCGGCCCTTGGCGACAAGGTGATCGAGGTCGAGCTTCCCGCGCCGTTCGAAGCCGCCGCGCGCGAACGACAGCGCATCAACTTCGCCGAGATGGCGCGGCACTACTTTCGCTACGGACGCGATGCACAAGACACGCTTGGTCCGGAAGTTCGCGGCGCCATGGACGAGGGAAACGCCATATTGGCCCGCGATTACCTCGCCGCGTTGGACTGGAAACCCGTCCTGAACGCAGCACTGGGTGAAATCTTCGAACGGTGCGACGCCATCCTCTGCCCGGCGGCACCTGGACCCGCGCCCCGCGATATCGAGACCACGGGCGACCCGGTCTTCAACAGCCTCTGGACCTTCTGCGGTCTGCCTGCCGTCACGCTGCCGCTTCTGACCGCCACGAACGGGCTGCCGATGGGGGTGCAGCTCGTAGGCTCGCATGGCAACGACGCCCGCCTTTTACGCACGGCGCGTTGGCTCTATGATTGGGCCGATCAATGATTTTGCGAAAGGACAGTCCATGAACCGTTTCCTCGCCCTTTTCGCCTTCGTTGTCTTCGCAGGCTTTGTCGGCATTCTGGCCTTCGAAGTGCCCAGCCCCGACCTGGTGATCGTTATCGTGTTCACCCTCCTCCTCGTGGCTTATGACTTCATCACATCCAGCAAAAATGGACCCAGGGACTGATGGCAAGGCCCGTCATCTGGATACCGCGGCACCTCTCCGACGCGACACTGGTACGGGCGCGGCGGGACTATGACGTCATTCTGAAGGAAACGGACACGCCGGGCACCGCCGAAGAAATCCTGGGGATGAGCGCCCGGGCGGATGGCATGATCCCCTGCCATTCCGAACAGTTCACAGCCGAGGTCGCCAGCCGCCTCGACCCCCGTCTGAAGATCATCGCGAACCATTCGGTGGGAACCGACCACTGCGACCTGCCCGCGCTGAAAGCACGCGACATCACTGTCACCAACACGCCCGATGTGCTGAACGATGCCACGGCCGAACTTGCCTTCATGCTGATGCTGGGGGCTGCGCGGCGCGCGGTGGAGGGCGACCGGATCGTCCGATCCGGGGCGTGGGACAGCTGGTCGCCCGCCTTCATGGTGGGCAAGCAGGTCACAGGCGCGCGGCTCGGCATCGTCGGGATGGGCGGGGTCGGGCGCTCGCTTGCGAAAAAGGCGCGCGGCTTCGATATGGATATCCACTACCACAACCGTCAAAGGCTCTCGCCCGACGCGGAAATGGGGGCCACCTATCACGAGACACTTGAAAGCCTCCTGTCCGTCTCGGATTTCCTGTCGCTCAACTGCCCCGCAACGCCCGAAACAACGAGAATGATGAACTCCGAACGGATCGCACTTTTGCCGCGCGGCAGTATCCTCGTGAATGCTGCGCGCGGAGCGCTTGTCGATGAGGATGCGCTGGTTTCGGCAATCAAGGGCGGGCACCTCGCCGGGGCCGGGCTTGACTGTTTCGTGACGGAACCGGGTGGCAACCCGGCCTTTGCCGAACACAAGAACATCGTGATGATGCCACATGCGGGCAGTGCCACGGTGCGCACGCGCGACGCGATGGGCTTTCGCGCACTTGACAACCTCGACGCGTTTTTCGCCGGGCGCGACCCGAAGGACGCGCTCTGATCTTCAAATTCGGCCAAAGCCGAGGCGGAGCGTCAGCACGAATGCGCCGTGGTTGACGCGAAACCGGAGCGGCACCTGTCACTGATCCTTGACCGGGGGTGGCCAGCAGGGGAGGTTTTCGGCGCAACTTCAGGCACACATGCGCATATGGAAGCAGCTCCCCCGCAAGACCTCATGCGCGCTATCCGGCATCCGTTCGTCGATCGGGCTCTCAGTGACATCGTCGGTCGCATCATCGGCGTCCCGCAGGGCAACCGCGGCAGAGCACCGGACTCTCGACGAGATCGATGCCCTGCTGCACAGGTTCTGAAAAACCCTGCTACGGTCCGCCTTGGCGTAAACCCGACGAATGGCCGGTCCGGCATGGGCACTGCGGGCATCGGCCTGAACTCGTGCTCAAGCCGCCACGCCCCATCCAAAACCGGACATTTCCTGTTTCCTTAAACTGGGGAAATCCCAATCCCAAAGATGCCAAGCCGCCCCTGGAAACGGCCTGGCATTCTTCGGGTCAATCATGATCGTCGTCGGTTTTCTCTTCACTGTGGCCCATCATCGCCCCGATCTCTTCGGGTATGTCTTCCTCGGAAAACTTCTTCTGTTCCTCGGCGTCGTGGACAAAGGCGATGATCGCTGCCAGTTCCTCACCATTCAGATCGATGACATCACCCAGTTCATCGCGCTGCAACTCGACCATTGCATCGGCGCCGCGCCACATGCGGGCGGCGAAATCGAACGGGTTCATCGGGATGTCCATGAACTCGGCGTCCAGCATTGGCGCGTCCGTTCCTCCGACCCCGTTGACCGCATGGCAAACAACACAGCCCTTGGCCGCAAACTGCTTGCGGCCCTCCTCGGCGTCCATCCGCGGGATTATCAATCCGCTCGACATCATCGACATCGTCGAATTCATGTCAGTGTCACTGCTGGACAACGCCGGTCCCGCCCCTGCGGCGATAAGAGCTGCAATTGAAACCATTCCAATACGTGTCATGTTACTTTCCTTTCAGTTTTGGTTTTCAGGGTCTTTCATTGTCGTTCCGTCAGTCATGAGGCGGCGGCCCACAGGCCTTGCCGCGGATTTTTCTCACCATTCGATCCCGGCCGCAGAGTCCCGAAGCGCCTGGCGGATGGCGGCCGTTTCCGACAGGTCGCCGAACCTTCGCACGGCCAGGTCGATCCTTCGGGCCGCGTTGTAGCCCTGCGCCGCGGCCAGGTCGGGCGGGGCGCGGAATCTGGCCTGATACTGCTCTTCGAATCCAAGTCTCTGTGCGTCGCTAGGCAGGGCCCCCGGTGCCATGACGATCGTTGTGGCAACGACGCCTTGTACATCCTCGGCGGCGGCGGGGTTGGCACCAAGAACGATCGCAACCTCGTAACTCTCCGGCGTGGCTCCGATCAGCCCCGTGATCGCGTTGGCAGCTTCGGAGGGAAGCGGGGTCACAAACACGTCGAGCCCGCCGATATGTCCGTCGGCGGTCTCATCGGAATGGCCATCGCGCTCTGCCGAAGCAACGAGAAAACCGCGGACGACAGAGGGCAGTCGGGCTGCACTTTCGGCATCACTTGCGATGATGGCCACGCTGAAACTATGCGCGGCGGCAGCACCTGAAAGTGTCGCCGCCAGAATGGCACCTGCTGCCCATATCATGGTGGCGCGGGTGCTCTGCTTCCTGAGATTGCGTATTTTCATTGTCACCTGTCCTGCTGTGAAATCTCTGCGACCCGCGAATGCGGGCCCGGGGGCTGGCAAAGGCAAGAGTCGTCTGCCTGTCGTGTCACGTTACTCCCTGTTTGGGAGTTCGGGGAATGATGCTTTGTCTTTCGGCCAATCTCCGGACCGCCGTGCCGGAGCAGCTCCAATAGCTCTGATCGGGACCTAAGTACCGCGCGGGCACCCGCCGCTGCGCATCGGCGCTTGTGCCTGAATTCGAGAACGCCGACCGGCGGATCGATGATCGGGCGGATAGCCATGTCCGCGGCCTCGACACGAAGGAACGTGTGTTCGTTCTGACAGATTTCTATGGCGCGGATCATCGCCTGTATCCCGTTCCCGGGTTTGCGCTGAACCACGTTCGTCGCGGCATCGACAACGATCACCACATCCGCCCCGGCGGACCGCGCCACATCAACCGGTGCAAGGTCGCAGTAACCGCCATCGACCAACATGCGGCCGTCTATTTCAGCGGGCGGAAGAATTCCGGCCAGGGCGGCGCTTGCATAGACCGCGTCTATCGCAGAACCCGACTCAAGCGTGACCCGCTCTCCGCTTTCTATATCGGTCGCTGTCACAAAGACAGGTATACGCCCGGCCTCAAGCGGCTTGTCCAGGGTCAGCCCGGACAGGACATCCCTCCCCCAATCGACGGTTGGTTGCCCGATGCCCCAACCAAAATACATGCCCGTTATTGCCCTCTGCGCCACCCTCAGGTTCCTGACGTAATTGACCATCCCGGGGGCCGAAAAATCCGGCAAGGGCGGAAAGCCGGAAATATCCATGTCCATCAGCGCACGATACCAGTCGTCGTTGAGCGCATAGGTGGCCCCGACAACAGCCCCCATGGAGACACCGACAATGAAATCCGGATAAATCCCGATGTGATTGAGCGCGCGCAACGCACCGGCATGGGCAAAACCGCGTGCACCACCACCGGACAGGACCAGCCCCAGTCGGGCGTTTCGAGAACGCTCATTCCGCATGGACAACGCCATTGCCCCTGCCATATATCCACCAGCCGTAAAGCAAGCCGGTCAGCGCAATCGCGGTGCCAGGGCAACGCAACGGGCAGGTCCGGACCGTCCCCGCGAAATCCTCGGGGGCGGTGTCCATGTCCAGCACCCCGGAAGGCCTTGTCTTGTGGGCGAGGGTGGACTGCGTCACGTGAATTGCCCTGCCCGGATCGCCGTTCGTTTCCCGAAAAGCCCGCCGCTGGATCGGAGCGTGAATGAAATCGCCATGTCTTGGATCCCGTTTTCCTTTCAACTGTTGGTCATGGTGTCAGCGGAACGACGCCATCTGGTGTCCTTCGCCTTCGATCGCAATATCACCCGTTGCGGTCAGCGTCGCCGCGTCGACGATCCAGACCTTTGGTTCTGCCCGGGACGAGACATAGAGCATGCCGGTTCCGGGGATGTTTGTCAGGTGATAGGGCTCTGGCGACAAAGGTGCGAACGCCACGTCGCCGGCCGGCAATGCGATGGACGCGATCTTGTCTTCGCCGCGCCCTGCCACGAACAGGGTCGTCTGGTCATCTGACAGGTCCAGCCCGTGCAACGCACCTCCGATGGTGAAGCGACGCGTGACAGCGCCGTCCTTCAGCGAAAGTTCGAGCACCTCGCCGGCATCGGCGTCCGCCGCGTAGAGCATGGCCCTGTCCGGGTCGATGGCCAAATGTTCCGGCGCGTCGCCGGCGATCATGTTGCGCCGTACGATCCCGAGGCCAAGATCGACTTCGCTGATCGTGCCGTTGCCCGCGTTCGACACATAGACAACGCCCGGATCGGACCCGAAGGCCGCGTAATTGGGTAGGCTGCCTGTCGGCACGAAAGCGGTCAGCGTGAAGGTCATCAGATCGACAACGGAAATCCCGTCACCCGAAGGATGGGTCGCCACGGCAAACCGGCCATCGGGTGACACGGCGGTGTGGTGGACCGCCCCCGGAACCTCGACCCGGCGAAGGATTTCGCCCGACGCGGCGTCCAGAATGCTGAGGCCCGCTTCGGACGGCCCCGTCGGCTTGTCTGCAGGTTTTGCATGATGCGCTGCATGTTCATCTTTGGACACGCCTTCGGGCTGGGTCAGATCGGCAATCGCCGCGCGGTCGGTCTCGGCATAGCTGCCGGCCACGAGATATGGCACGCCCGGCGCACCCGAGAGGCCGTGAACCGCTTCAAGCCCGGTGATCCGCTTGATCGTCTCGCCTGTCACCGCGTCGACAATGCGCACGGTATTGGCGCTGCCTTCCGGCACGAAAACCATGGGCTGGGCGGACGCCAGGGCGGTCGTCACCAGCCAGACGGCGGTTGCTGAGGATATCGCATTCAACATCGGAAACGGTCCTTAGGTGCGCGCGTGGTTCGATGGGCAGGGCTTTTGGCACCCGCCGGCAATGTGCTGCCGTTGCCCCGGTGCGCAGCCCGCCTTGCCAGCAGCAGGGACAGGCCGAATGCGAGAATGAACGGAATGGAAGTCATGTCAGATCGCCTTGTTATCCTTGGTCCAGCTCAAATGGCCGGGTTTTGACCAGTTATTGCCAACCGCAACAACCGCCGAAGAGATCAGCGGCATCCCTTGCTGCCCGAAGGCCCCTGCCCGCCGGTCACATCCCGAAGGCGGGTGTTTGCGCCAGCGCATTTCGGGGCGACCTCTGGCGCCCCGCCACAACAGCTGCCCTGTTCCGAAGCCTGGACAGTGGTTCGGTTGTTTTGGTTTGAGAGTTTTCCCTCCAGTTCCTGTTCACGTTCTCCACCAGAATTTGGTGCCCGTTAGCTTTAGACGCACGAGGCGGCACGAGATTACAGACCGCGCAAACCTCAGGTTTCTGCTTCCTCTTCCGACTGGACGCGACGGCCCTCCGGACCGCATTGCGAACAGGTCATGTGCATCTCGCCAAACCGGTTCCTGAGGCCTTGCCGTCCCAGAACGAGACATGCGGTCACCTCATCCAGGTCAAGCCCGTGTTTCTCTGCAAACGACGCGGGCAATGCCCCTTCCACATCTACCGCACGAACAATTCTTGCCTGATCCGGCGGCAGCGTCGGCAGCAGCAGTTCGAGACAGTCGAAAACCAGCGCATCAAGTTCGTCATCCCGACCCGCGTCCGCCTGGCCCGGCGACCTCACGAGCGCAGTCCCCGGACGGCATCGCAACTGGACCTTCTGCCTGCGCGCAGCGCGCTGATGGAAACTGCGCCCCCTGAACTGCGCTGCGGGGCTCGGCCCGGCGGCGCGCGACACCCGATTGGCCGGTCGTTCCTTTCAGCTTCATGGCGTCCGGCCGGTCCGATCATCCGAATGTCCCAAGTAATGCTCTGTGGCTGAACAAAAGACGCGTGACGCCATGCAATATTACATTGAGGCCGATAAACCGGTCTCGGGCAGGCTCAAGTTGGATGGTATGCCGCGGGAGCGATCACAGCCGCATTGCATGAGGCGGCCGTCAGCACAGTCCGGGCATATCTCGGCGACCTTCTTCTTCAACGCAGCGCGAATGCGGTGAACGCGCACGCCCAAGGTGTTCAGGCTGACCCCCAAATCAGCCGCTATCGCATCGCGCGGCTCGTCCCGCAATGTCAGACGCTGCAGCAGGTCGGCTTGGGCAGGCTCCAGCATCTGGAGGGCCGAAAACAGACAACCGCAGGCGGTTGGTTCGACGTCCCCTGCCCCGGGTTCCAAAACCCTGGTCTCGATTGCATAGGCTTGCACAGCGCGCTTCCGGATTGCCTGCCGCCGGTAGTGGTCGGTCAGGGTGTGCCGCAAAGTGATGCCCAGCCAGGCATCCAGCCGCTCACCGTTCCTGATGGTGGCGTGATTGCGCAGCACCTTGACACAGAAGTCCTGAAAGACATCCTCGGCGTCCTGCGAAGAGTTCAGGCGTTTGCGAAGAAATCCCAGAAACCTGTTCCTGCATTCGATCAGCCGGGCCTCCGCGTCACGACGCGAGACCTCTGATTTCAGGTGTCTTGTTTCAGCAAACATGTGTCGCTCCTTTCACATGATGTCGAGCAGCACCGGCAAACGGTGCCGGCGATCAGATCTGTGAAAGGATGCGGGGCGGGTGGAACGGCGGGTACCCTGCTCCTGACGCCAGGTAGGCTGGTACGCGAGGAGCATCGGGCGCATTTTCGAAGCGCGCCAGATCCAGAGCGCCGCCGGGCAAGATCACCGACACGCAACCCGGTCCAACATGGCAATCCGCGTCTGCTACCGGGTCGGCTGGGTCTTCGTCTGTGAAATCTGCGTCAACCACGGACGCGGCGGCAGGTTGCACTGGCAGGTCGTCGTGATCAATGTCCGGTGGTATCGCCAGACCCGAGGCAAGAATCGCAAGGACCGCGACGCAGATTGTCGCCGCGCGCGTCCAGACGATCCATTTTCCCTGCACTGACCCGAACATGTCACCAGTCTTTCTTGTCCAGCGGGTCCAGATTTAACCCACGGGCAAAAACTCACCATGATGTGAATCAATTTTTCCGCCCCCTTATGTGGTGCCCCTCACGCGTGGCACACGGGTTTCGGCCCGTCTGTTAATGGGGGCGAATTCACGGCACGGCCTGTAGAACTCCCCCAACCAATTCCAAATGAAACCAGACGGTTCGCGTGCCCTGCCCTGCCAGCCCCCGGCAATCGTCGCAGGGGCTACCGTCTCCGGGGCTTGGCCGCCCGGGCGGGACCAGGCGACTGCAAGGGCCACGCACCGCGCCGGGCCAGGGCGGCAGATCGGGGGTCCCAGACGTCTGCCACCTGTAACGCTTTGCCCCCTTGCACGTCTTTCATTCAATGGCCGCTGGTACCACACCCGGCTTCTGGAGCCCGAAAGTCCTGGCGCGAAAGGTGAAACCGGACATGAACGCTTCGCATTCAATAACCAGAACAGTCATTTCTGGAACGCCGGAAACGCCGGTGGAATCGATGGTGGAGCAGATCGCCCAACGCCCGGGAAAGACGCGTGCCAAACTTCTCCCGGACGTCTTGGACAGCAGGCTCGTCACCAACTCCAACCGCCTCAATCTGTTTCCGGCGCTCGCGACGCAACGGGTTGCGGGTGTCCGCTCGGGGCCAGCGTCGGGGGCACACTCGGGGGCATCGTCCCTTCGAACGACAACGAGGCCCCGACAAGGGTTGCGTTGGAAACGATTGACGGACCGGGCAAAGCCCCGGCGCATTGGGGCCGTGTCCCCGGCCATGCCTGGAGCATATGGGCCCGGCCGCAATTGCCTATCAGCATCAGGAGCAGGTTATGACCGATCACACTCATGATGGCGACGTCGGTGCAAATGTTCGCGATACCGGACCCGAGCCCGCGCGGCGCGACTTTCTCTACTATGCCACCGGCGGTGTGGGTGCCGTTGCCAGCGGGGCAGCCATATGGCCGCTGATCGACTCGATGAACCCAACTGCGAATGTGACGGCCTTGTCCTCGGTCGAGGTCGATCTCGAAGGCATTGAGGTCGGCACGCGCATCACTCTGAAATGGCAGGGCAAACCCATTTTCATTGACCGGCGTACCGAGGAACAGATCGCTCTTGCGCGCGCTGACGACGGGGCTGACCTTATCGACCCTGAACTGGATTCGGAACGGGCCGAGCGCACGGAGTGGCTGATCGTCATCGGAATCTGCACGCATCTCGGCTGTGTTCCGCTTGGTCAGAAAAGCGGCGAACCGCTTGGCGACTGGAAAGGCTGGTTCTGTGCTTGTCACGGCTCGCATTACGACACGGCCGGGCGCATTCGCAAAGGCCCTGCACCGCGCAACCTCGATCTGCCGCCCTACACATTCATGACCGATACGCGCCTGCGCATCGGGTGATGCGCCTTCCGGTGACAAGAGGTGACAGCGGTTTGAACCAGCTGCGGGAAACATTATCTGAAAATTAAATGTGCTCCCAAGGGATACAAAATGATCTCCCGTCGCGCCGCGCCGCCGGGGGCTTCGCTGTGACGGCCAGCCCGAGCCCCACGCACGGCACTTACGAGCGCAGCGCCTCAAGCATGGGGCAGCGGACGGACCCGGACGCGCAATTCTCCGTGAGTTCCTCCAGCGCCATTTCAAGGCGGCGCAGTTCGGCGATCTTGCTGCGGACCTCTTCGAGATGCCTGAGGCCGAGATCGCGCACTGTCGAACACTCGTCCCGCTCTCCGCGCGAGAGGGCAAGCAGCGCCCTGACCTCGGCCAAGGGAAAGCCGAGATCCCGGCATCGCCGGATGAACCCCAGCTCGGCGACGGCGGCCTGGCTGTAGACACGTCGGCCGCTTTCGGTGCGCGGGGGACGCGGCACGACGCCTTCGCGCTCGTAGAATCGAATGGCCTCGATACTGACCCCGCTTTGCCGGGCGGCTTCTCCGATCGCGATCACGTGAACACTCCGCGCTTGATCCTGTAGCTACTACAGGAACCATAGTCTCAGCATGTTCAGGAAAGCAACGTCACAAACCGATTCGGATTTCGGGCCCGCTCAGAAAGCAACGCTCGGCGTCGGCAGCCTGCTTGCGCTCGTCTCGGTGTCCTGCTGTGTGCTTCCGATTGGTCTCTCTATACTGGGCTTTGGCGGTACCTGGCTGAGCTTCTCTGGTGCCTTCATCGCCTGGCGGATACCGATCCTGGTCCTCGTCGGAGGCATGGTGATCTGGTCCTGGGCGCGGCTCGTCATGCGCCCGGCCTGCGAACGGCGCCGCACCGGAGCGTTCGTTCTTGTGAGCATCGCGACCCTTGCCTTTCTGATTGCCGCATCCGCGCCTCTCTGGGAGACCGATTTGCTAAGTGCCATGTCGGCCCTGCGGGAGTCCCGCTCATGATCCGCAGGATCCGCGCAAGCCTTCTGGCGTCACGCGCGGCATTTGGTGTCGCCGTCTGTCGCGTGATGCCCTTTCGACCCGGCAGGCACCGCAACGCCATCTTCGACAGGATCGCCGCCTTTTCAACGGCACCGGTTCAGTGGCCGCAAACTCTGCTGACGGTCGGCGCGGCGACGGTACGGGTCCCCGTTTTCAACAAAAACCCGCAACACCGGCTTTCCGTTCACGCCAATGTAGCGCCATGACCGACAAAACCCCCATACTCGCCAGCACGTTGACCTGCCCGCAGTGCGGCCACTCCGAGGCCCGGACCATGCCGACCGATACATGCCAGTGGTTCTACGAATGCCCGTCCTGCGGCTCGGTCCTGAACCCGAAGCCGGGCGATTGCTGCGTCTTCTGCTCCTACGGCACCGTTCCTTGTCCGCCGGTACAGACAGGCGACGTCAACTGCAGCTGAGACCCGTATCAGGCGAATTTCGCCCGGGTCCGGTTGGCGAAGGCCACCAGCGACAGCATCACCGGTACCTCGACCAGAACACCCACGACCGTGGCGAGCGCCGCGCCCGAGTTCAGGCCGAAGAGGCTGATCGCGACGGCCACGGCCAGCTCGAAGAAATTCGAGGTGCCGATCAGCGCACAGGGTGCCGCGATCCGGTGCGGCACGCGCAAGGCAAAGGCGGCGGCATAGGCCAGTGCGAAAATGCCGTAGGACTGGATCAGGATCGGCGCGGCGATCAGCGCGATGACCTGCGGCCGGTCGAGGATCACTTGCCCCTGAAGACCGAACAGGATGACCACGGTGGCGATCAGGCCGATCACGGACCACGGTTTGATCCGGGCCTGATAGACGGCGATCCGGGCCTCGCTGCCCAGCCTCATGCGGGTCAGGACACCGGCGGCGAAGGGCAGAACCACGAAGAGAATGACCGACAGCACCAGCGTCTCCCACGGAACCGAGATGTCCGTCACACCCAGCAGAAAGGCGACGATGGGCGCGAAGGCAAAGACCATCACGATGTCGTTCACGGACACCTGCACCAGGGTATAGCCCTCGTCGCCTCGGGTCAGCTGCGACCAGACAAAGACCATGGCCGTGCAAGGCGCGGCGCCGAGCAGGATGAGACCGGCGATGTATTGCTGTGCATCTTCAGGCGCAATCAGATCGGCAAAGACCACTTCGAAGAACAGCACACCCAGCGCGGCCATGGTAAAGGGCTTGATCAGCCAGTTCACCACCAGAGTGATCGCAAGACCTTTGGGCTGCTTGACGACGTCTCTCAGACTACCGGGATCGACACCGACCATCATCGGGTACACCATCGCCCAGATCAGGACCGCGACCACGAGATTGACACTGGCCACTTCCGCCGCGGCGATGGCCTCGATCACGGCCGGCGCAACGCCCCCGATCACGATCCCCGCCACCATGGCGAGGCCGATCCATACGGAAAGATACCGCTCGAACAGGCTCATTTTGTTGCCTCCCTTAGAGGATGCCGACGCGGCCAGGGCCGTTCAGTGCATATGTGGTCACGACATGCCCTCTGTGGATATGCGGCCGATGTCATCAATCCTGGCCTGCAAGGCGAGGCGACTCAGGGAGTCGACATTGAGCGCGGTGAAAAGATCGATCCGCTGTTTCAACGCACCATAAGCTTCCTGAAATGCGAGCGCCTTCTGGGCGTCATTCCCCTCGACCTCGACCGGATCGGGCATCCCCCAGTGGCCGGTGACCGGCTGGCCTTCCCATACCGGGCATTCCTCATTGGCGGCCTGATTGCAGACGGTGAAGACAAAGTCGAAATGCGGGGCATCCGGGCCGGAAAATTCCGAAACGTCCTTCGATCGAAGCACTGATATGTCATGCCCCTTGTCGTTAAGAATCCGAATGGCAAAGGGGTTCGGCCCCGAACCGGGCCGGGTCCCGGCAGAATAGGCATTGAACCTGTCTCCCGCGGTCTTGCGCAGGATGGACTCGGCAAAAATCGATCGCGCGGAATTGCCGACGCAGATGAACAGCACGTTGTATTTGCGGTCTGGCACGGGGCGGGCTCGCGCGCTGACAGGCATTGACACGGGCGAACAGATTTCCGGCCGGCCGCGACAGCAATCAAGCAGAAGGTAGTCGAACACGCGTCGTACCTCCGGCATGTCGATGGAGTAGCGAAGCGAGGTGCTCACCCGCTCCTGTGTCACCAGCCCGGCCTGCTGCAAGGCCGACAGATACGCCGAAAGCGTGGACGCCTTCAGACCCAGCGCCTCGGCCAATTCACCTGCGGGCACCTTGTCGGGATAGCGCCGCATGAGCAGCCGAAAGACAGCCAGGCGCTGCGGATGCCCGAGGATCGAAAGGCGGGAGGGAATCAGTTTTTCCATATTTCGTGAATATCAGAAATATCGGTAGTGGAAAGTGAAACTTCGATGACACTTTTGACCGCCGCCAAAGGAAATCCCTTCGGCGACACGGCTCGACCCCAGTGTCCTCGCCGCAATGCCAAGGGCCAGGCACTCGTCGGCAAGGGCATCAGGCGCGAACGACGCCCGCGCCATACCCATTGAGGGGGACTGCACAGGCCGGCCCTGCTAGGGTTAACCTGACACACCTCTTGCCCCTGGGAGACCTGCCATGAACCGCACCGACACGACCAGCATCCGGGACAAGGACCGCGCGCATCTGCTGCATCCCTACACGGATTTCTCCAGCTTCGCCGCCGAGGGCAGCCAGATCATCGAGCGTGCCCATGGAATGCATGTCACCGACACCGAAGGCCGCAGGCTTCTGGACGGGATCGCCGGGCTCTGGTGCGTGAATATCGGCCATGGCCGCAAGGAGATGGCAGAGGTCATCGCCGACCAGGTCATGAACATGGAATACTACAACCCCTTCGGGCACAGCTCGAACGTCCCGGCCTCCGAACTGGGCGCGAAACTGGCCGAACTGGCCCCGGGGGACCTCAACCATGTCTACTACACCTGCGGCGGCTCCACCGCCAATGACGCGGCCATCCGGCTGGTGCATTACTATTTCGACATGCGCGGCCAACCCCGAAAGAAGAAGATCATCTCTCGTCAGAACGCCTATCACGGGGCGACCTATGTGGCGGCCTCTCTGACGGGCATCCACGGCACAAAGTACGGCTTTGACCGCATCGGCGAGGATTTCATCCATCACGTCTCCGAGGCCAACATGTATGCCCGCTCCGAGCGCATGGACGAAGCCGCCTATTGCGACCACCTCGTCGCTGAATTCGAGGCGCGGGTACAGCAACTCGGCCCCGACAATTGCGCCGCCTTCATCGCCGAGCCGATCATGGGTGCAGGCGGCGTTCTGGTGGCCCCCGAGGGTTATCACCGGCGCATCTGGGAGGTCTGCCAGCGACATGACATGCTCTACATCGCCGATGAGGTGGTGACCGCCTTCGGGCGTCTGGGCCGGTGGTTCGCGTCCCATGACCTCTATGGCTACCAGCCCGACATGCTGGTCTGTGCCAAGGGGCTGACCTCGGGCTACATCCCGCTGGGTGCCACGCTGATCTCAAGCCGCATCTATGACGAGATCGCACGGCCCCAGGTCGAGGGTGGCGTGTTTTCCATGGGGCTGACCTATTTCGGTCACCCGGTGGCCTGTGCCGCGGCGCTCAAAAATATCGAGATCATGGAGACCGAGTCCCTGCTGCCCCATGTGCAGGAGGTCGGGCCGTATTTGCAGGAAACGGCGAAATCGCTCCTGAACCTGCCCGTCGTCGGCGATGTGCGCGGCAGCCACTTGATGCTCGGGATCGACCTGGTATCCGACAAATCCACCAGGGCCCCGCTGGGCGGCGGCGCGTCCGAGGAAATTTTCAAGGGCTGTATCGAGCGCGGCGTCATCGTGCGCCCGGTTGGCGACCGGCTGGTCATCTCGCCGCCGCTGATCATCTCGAAAGAGCAGTGCGACGAGATCGTCGAGGCGGTCTCGGGCGCGATCAAGGACTATCTGGACCGGAGGTAACCCCATGCGAAACGTCACCCTCGCCGCCACCCAGATGGCCTGCTGCTGGGATGCCGACGACAATATCGCCAGGGCCGAGGCGCTGATCCGTGCCGCCGCCGGGGATGACGCGCAGATGATCCTGATTCAGGAGCTCTTCGAAACGCCCTATTTCTGCATGGAGCAGGCGAACGAATATCTCGACCTCGCGCGGCCCATGCAGGACAGCAAGGTCGTCAGTCATTTCAGGGCCCTGGCGCAGGAACTTGGCGTTGTCCTGCCGATCTCCTACTACGAAGCGGCAGGGCTTGCGCGCTACAACGCACTGGCGATCATCGACGCCGATGGCACGGTGCTCACGAATTATCGCAAGAGCCATATCCCCCAGGCCCCGGGCTATGAGGAGAAATTCTACTTCTCGCCCGGCGACACCGGGTTCCGCGTGGTGCAGACGCGTTTCGGGCGGCTGGGCTGCGGCATTTGCTGGGACCAGTGGTTCCCCGAAACCGCGCGGTCACTGGTACTGCGCGGGGCCGAGGTGCTGATGTTCCCCACAGCCATCGGCTCGGAGCCGGGCGCGCCGGAACTGGACAGTGCGGCCCATTGGCGGCGCACCATGCAGGGACACGCGGCGGCCAACATGGTGCCCCTCGTGGCCTCCAACCGGGTGGGCACAGAGACCGTGGGGGACACCACGGGCACCTTCTACGGCACCTCCTTCATCGCGGGCTATACCGGCGAAATCCTTGCGGATGCCGACCGCGAGACCGAAACCCGGATCACCGCCACCGTCGACCTCGATGCGGCCGCCGCCTATCGCGGTTCGTGGGGTGTGTTCCGGGATCGACGCCCCGACCTCTACGGGGCTCTCGGCACGCTGGATGGACAGACGTCACCCGGCTGAGTCGCCTCCTCAACATGCGCCGTAGGCCGGGCTTCAGCCCGGCACCCCCGGCCCGCCCCCAAACCGGCACCTGCCGCGTGATGCCATGCACACCGCCCCCGCACCGCCACGGTAATCGGTCCAAATTCGGCTGCCGTCTTGGCCACCACGGCCATTCGGCACGCACAGACTTCGGCAATCTGACCTACCGGGTCTGAGGTGCCGTAAACTGCACCAGGGTGCGGGCACGGCGACTTCGTCCGCCGCCGGGCCAATGTCCGGCAGGCGCGCACCGATGAAAGCTCAGCTCACACCGTTTCATTGCGGGGCTTTCTCGGCTCATAGTTCCCCATGACCGGCGATCGGCGCCCGCCTCGCCGTTACCCCATTGGGGTCACGCGGCTTCGGTGCCCAGCCATTTCCACAGCGCCCGCACCCCGTCGCGGCCCAGGTTCCGCTCCAGCGTCACCGCATGGAACACCCGCTCAGAGCGCAGCGCACAATCATGTACCTGCACCAGCCGCCCTTGCTCCAGCAACTGCCCCGCCAGCTCACGGCTTCCCAGGCAAACGCCCAGGCCCCGCGCCGCGGCCTCCAGCGCCAGAGCGGGCTCCGAGAAATTCAATCCCCTCGCATAATCCTCCCGCTCAAGCCCCGCGGCAAGAAACCAGCTCTGCCAATCCTCCCATTCCTCGTCATGGATGAGGTGCGCGCGCGTCATGTCGCCGCCCAGCGCCTCGGCCACGCCAGGGCTGGCCAGGGGCACCCGCTCGTCGCGCAACAAGGGCATGACCACCACATCCGCACCCCGGGGCGGATCACGTGTGATGGCAATCTCGATTTCCGCCTCGTTCAGATCGACCTCGTCATTTCCCGTCACCAGCCATGGCTCGATTTCGGGATGCGCCGCGCGCAGCCGCGCCAGCCGGGGCAGGAACCACAGCGCCGACAGGCTTTGCGGCATATGCAGGATGACTGATCCGGGCTTGGTATAGGCCTCCAGCCGCCGCACCCCCTGCCGCACCATTTCCAGCGCACCGCCTGCCGTGAGTTGCAGATCTCGCCCCGCATCGGTCAGTTCCACCCGCCGGTTGATACGCAAGAACAATGGCTGATCCAGATGCGTCTCCAGCGTGCGTATCTGATGCGACACCGCCGATTGCGTCATGTTCAGCTCCGCGGCCGCCGCGCTGAAACTGCCCAGCCGCGCCGCCGCCTCGAAGCCGATCAGAGCGCCCAGCGGCGGAAGGGATCTGTAAGGATTTTTCATGAGTGATTTCGATCCAAATCCCAAGAATTCCGCGTTTGTGCATTATCTTTGCTCACTGATAAGCTGCGTGCAACGATTTTCGACTCGCTGCACGGAGCCCCTCATGTCCTTCCACACCCCCAAGGCCGCCGGCTACCACATGCCGCCCGAATGGGCACCACATGCGCGCACCTGGATGATGTGGCCCTGCCGCAGGCAGGTTTGGGACGACTTGGACGAAACCCGCGCCAACTATGTTACCGTTGCCCATGCGGTGCGGGAATTCGAGCCGCTGACCATGCTCGTGCATCCCCGCGACAAGGCGCTGGCCGCCGCGCTTCTGGGGTCCGACATCGATCTTCTCGAGCACCCTATCGACGACAGCTGGTCCCGCGACGCAGGCCCCTGCTTCGTCGTGAATGCCGCGGGCGACAGGGCGGGCGTCTCCTTTGAATTCAATGCCTGGGGCGGAAAATACGCACCCTTCGATGGCGACAACGGCGCAGCGGACGCGATCCTGACAGCCGCCGGCGTTCCCATCTTCCACTCCAAGCTCATCGCCGAAGGCGGCGGGATCAGCGTCGATGGCCAGGGCACGATCCTGACCACCGACACCTGCTTTCCGAACGCCAACCGCAATCCCGGCTGGAGCAAGGCCCGGATCGAAACCGAACTGATGGAGATGCTGGGCGGCACCAAGGTGATCTGGCTGCCGGGCAGCGAACTGGAGGTCGAAACCAACGGCCATGTGGACGGCATCGCGCAATTCGTTGCACCCGGCGTGGCCATCGTGGAAACCCCGGGCCCCGCTGACGACGACTGGGACGCCATCATCACGGCCAACAATGCCGCGCTGGACGGTCAGACCGACGCCACCGGCGCGCCGATCAGGATGGTGCCCCTGCCCTATGCCACGGGCGATTTCCCGCATCCGGACATGTTCTGTACCTCTTACGTGAACAGCTACATCTGCAATGGCGGCGTGATCATGCCCGGCTATGGCATCCGCGAGGACGGGCTTGTGGCCGAAATCTTCCAGGACCTCTTTCCCGACCGCCGCATTGTGCAGGTGCCGATCCCCTCCATCGCCATCGGCGGTGGTGGTATCCACTGCATCACCCAGCAGGAGCCCTCCTGACCCTCCGAGGACCACATGTTCGATCCCCTGCACGTCGCCCATCCGCCCGGTGCAACCAATCTGATCGCCGAGGCGGTCGAGACTATCGGCCAACCGGCCTTCCTGCCCGCACTGGCGCGGCTTTGTGAAACCGCCTCGGGCCATACCAGCACCTTCATCATGGCCTGTTGCCCTGATGCGCCGCCGCTTCAGGTCTACGACAACCTTGCCCCGGACGAGATCGGAAACACGGTCACGCCATATCTCGATTTCGCCTATCTGCTCGACCCGTTCTATACGCTTTTCACGCGCGGGATCGGCGACGCGGTGGTCAGCCTGAGCGACTGCGCCCCGGATGACTTCAAACGCTCGGACTATTTCCGCACCTTCTATGCCGATACCGGGCTTTTCGACGAAATCAGCCTCTTTGTCAGCTTCCCGAATGGCTACGCGCTGATGCTGTCGCTTGGCAGCCGGGATCGCGGCTTTGCCCTGCCGCCCGAGGGCCGCGCGGCGCTCGAGAACCTGCTCCCGGTGATCTGCGCGCTCTGCCGCCGTCACTGGCCCAAGTTCGAGGCCTGTTCCCCGCCTCGGGGCGGGCGATGGGGGCTGCACCTGGAAAAGGCGTTCGACCTCTTCGGCAGTTCGGTGCTCAGCACACGCGAGACCGAGATCACCCACCTGATCCTGCGCGGGCATTCCTCGAAATCCATCGCCCGCGAACTGGGCAACAGCCCCGAAACGGTCAAGGTGCACCGCAAACGCATCTAAGCCAAGCTCGACATCGCCTCGCAGGGCGAGCTTTTCGCGATGTTCCTTGATGCTCTCGGCCGCACCCCGCCCAATGCCCATACGGACCCTCTGACCTATCTCGACCGCCGGGCGGCGGCGCGGGACATAGGTTAGCGCCCCAGGCCCGCGAACAGCCCGCCGGGATCGGACACCGCCTCACCGCCCGCAAGCGCCGCCTCTTCCGACAGCCCCGACCCCGGCTCGCAAGGCCCCGGCATCGCGTACATGACCTGAGGGTGAGGCCGGGCGTCAGTTGTCCCAGGGTTTGGGATCGTCGGGATGGGCGGACGGTCCCCCGGGGCGGAAGACGACCTGGATGGCGCCCGTGATATCAAAATCCTCATAGACGATCTGGCGTGGAATGTTGATGCGCACGGGCTTGGCGGCATCCGCCGCGCTCCAGGGACGCTCCAGCACCACACAGTCGGCTTCGACCCCGGCATAATCGCGCCGGGCGGGAACCTTGCGCAGAAACTGCAGCCCGGTCACGATGGCCTCACGGCCCAGGATCACCGACGCCGGGTCGAGCACCCTGTGCGAGATGCCCCTGGTCAGTACGGATTGGTTTTCGCTATCCGACCAGACGCCGCAAACACCTGTTTTTCCACTGATTTCCAGAACTTCCGCCGCCACCGAGATCCCGCCAGGCGAGGTGAAGGTTCCCCCCGCCACTGCCGGATTGGGGCCCAGTATGGCGGTCCCGGCAGGCGTGCGTACCGTGCAGGCCGCCAGCAGGATCACCAGGGTCAGGGCAAAGGTCTTGCGCATCAGGTCACTCCGCATTTGCGTTTCGCTTTCAGGATAGACCGTCGCGCGAGCGCCGCCAATGCCGACGCGATACATGAGCGGGAAAACCCCGGTCGACGCGCCTTTTCGATCCGGCTCCGGCCGGTCCTGACGTTTATTGCGCCGAAGCGGCAAAGGCCGCCGTCTCGTCCAGCATTTCCGGATACCACGCCTCCAGAGTGGGCAGGAAGGCCTCGCGGATGCGCCCGACCTGAGCCGGCGTGAGATCCTCACGCCAGACGCCCGAACGCCCCTTGGCGAAAAAGTTCTGCATCCCCTCCGGTCGTTCGAAGAAACCCTTTTCCTGCTCCTGCTTCTGCATCTTGGAGAATTCGGTCGCCTTGATCGCCGCCACCAGCTTGGGCGCGCTCACGGTCTGACCGAGGAATTTCCCGATCAGCCCCCGCATCTCGCGCGCAGGCTTGTCCAGCAGATCCTCGTAACGCAGGACGCAGCGCTTGAGCCCCTCGGCGCTGGTCCAAAGCCGCACGTGATCGTCCCAGCGTCCCAGCAGATCCATGATGCCCGTTGGCGTTCCCATCACCGTGTCGGGGCTGGCCATCCGCTCGATGGCCGTGTCAATATCGGTGGACTGGTGGCGTGCAAAGGACGGCGCCAGGTCAAAAGGGTTGCGCATGATATAGACCGCGCCGGTCGTGACCTCAGGCGGAATAACATGCTGATTGCAAATGATAACCGGCTGGCAATGTGTCTTGACGAAATGGTGCGGCGGCTTGGATTTCGAGATCAGGTGCAGCGCCTTGGTACGCACGGTCATCCACTCCTGCATGTCCTTGCCGTTGAAGGGGCCGCCATTGGCCAGGTCAAAGAAATCCTGCCGCACGTCGGCGGTGGTGAAATTGCGCAGATTGTTGATGTCAGGCGCCATCCCTGCGGGCATGAAGTAATGCGCCAGAAGGCTGCGCATCCAGGTGTTGCCGGATTTGGGATAGGACGCCAGCCAGATGATCCGTTGCAGGTCGCTCATCACAGGTACCCGTAGCGCGTCATAAGCTCTTTGTGGGTTGTGATCAGCTTGTCGCGCAGTTCCTCGGGCAATTCCGTCTTCCAGTTCCCGCTTTTGCCCGAGCGGAAGAATTTCTCGGAATTGGCGGGCTTTTCCTTGAACCCTTGCTTGTCTTCCTGCTTGGACAGTTCCTTGAAGCTCGAAAACCTGATCGCCTTCTTCAGGCGCTCATCCTCTATGGGAACACCTATCATCTTGAGAGCCTTCGAGAATTCCGCTTCCGGTTCAGCCAGCAAGTTTTCGTACTTGATCACCGTGATGGGATAGCCCGCGAACCCCGTCCAACTGCGGACATGGTCCGACCACGACCCCAGAAACTGCGCGATCGAGCTTTCTTCGGGCGCTGTCACGGTATCGCTGCGGCACAGGGCCTCGGTCGCCATTTCGAGGCTGATATTGAAATGCTTGGCATAGGACAGGACGCAATCCAGAGGATTGCGCATGATGTAGATCGCCGAACGGGTGTAGGTGTCCGGCACCAGGGGCACGCCCATGAATTCGCTGCGCTGGTTATGAGTCTTGATGAAATTCACGTCGGCATTGTTGTTGACCACACCGCGCAGCACGCGGTCGCGCAGGCTCATGGTCAGCGGAATGTTGTGAATATCAACATCCCCGCCCGCCACCATCCGGTACATTTTCGGGATCGAGTCGCCCAGCCCGAACCGGTGCACATCGCTCAGCGCGACGGGTTTGTCGGCATTTACCAGGTAGTTGGTCAGAAAAACGCGCATCCAGGTGTTGCCGGACTTGGGATAGGACGCCAGCCAGATGATGCTCTTTTTCATGTCCGGATGCCCTGCCCGTGATCAACGCTCTTGTCGGCGCACAAAAAAAGGACGGGAGGGTTGAAGTCAACCCTCCCGCCCGTGTTTTTCAGGTCAGGCCTCAGAAGCTGAGGTTGATCCCCGTACCGATGATGGTCGCCTTCACGTCCGTGCCGGCAACAGCAGGCGCGTCGATTTCGGCTTGGATCGCGTAGATGTCCCAGTCAACGCCCGGGCCGAGGTCACGGCTGGCGCCGATACGGTAAGCGTTGTACTCGCTGTCTGCAACGCCGGGGCCGTTGTCGTTTTCACCCATGAATGCCAGGGCTTCGAACGACCATGCGCCCGGTGCGTCGTAGGTCACACCAAAGCTCCAGGAACGCTGATCGCCAACGCCGCCAGCGGCACCGTTGTCATCTTCGGCATAGTGGCCACCGACGGTGAAGTCACCAAAGCCGACCTGTGCGCCGACCGCCCAAACTTCAGGATCGGAAGCGGCAACACCCGTGATCTGCGACGCGGTACCGTAACGTGCACCAAGGGTGACGCTGGTGGTGCCGAAGGTCTGGCTGTAGCTGGCGCCGATGTCGAAGATGTCCGACAGAACGGCGTTCTTGTTGACCGAGAACGTGCTGTTCGATGTGGCCGCGTTACGGCTTGCATACGAAACACCGATCGTCAGACCGTTGAAGCTCGGCGTGTAGTAGCTGATGCGGTTCACGTCGTTGTTACGACCAACTTCGGTGTAGGCCGACGCCATGGCGCCGCGGAAACCGAAGCCCAGACCGGCTGCCGTGTTCGGCAGGAAGGTCGAGATCGAAGGCGAGTTGATCGACATCGAGGTCACTTCCGGAGCAGCAACCATCGACTTGTAACCGGCCGAGTTCTCGTTACCGATTTCGATGCGACCGAAGTTGTCGCCCGAGATGGTCACGTAGGATTCGTCGATTTGCGCACCGGCAGTTGCCTGCGCTTCGAGCTGAACGTTGATACCGAAGGTCAGGCCGTTATCCAGCGTGACGGACGGGGTGAAGATGATTTCACCGGTGGTGAAGGTGTCGACGCCGTCATAGTCGGCACCGGCGGGCAGACCCGTACCGGATGCGTCAACCCATGCGACGTGGGCGTTGTAGAAACCGCCCCAGCTCAGAGTCCACTCTTGTGCGGAAGCCGGAGCCGCTGCAGCGACGCCAAGTGCGATGGCGCTTGTGCTAAGCAGATGCTTTTTCAAAGGATGTCCCTCCTCAAGATAGTCAGGAATGGTTCAAGTTACGCCGCCTCCGAAAGAACCGGCTTGGTGATGGAATGCTCCATTTGAGGGTTGAGTGTCAACGTGACCGCGTCCTCGCACCCTCTTGTTGCCCCCGTTGTGACGTTTTAATCACAGACCGACGGCCACGCCGCCACATTTCCGTCGTTTTTGCTGAAATCTATGGGGTTTTTTGCCTCTGCGGGCCGGTGAATTGAGGCGGAAATATGGCGCGATCTTTGCGTCTTCGTGACCGATTCTCGTCAGGACCCGGCCGATAGCCTTGCCCGGCGGCGAATTTTGCCTGAGTCGGTGCGCCCGCGGCCCCCGGATCGGTGCCCGAAAACAGATCGGCCAGTGCGACTCAGGGGCGACTCAGGGGCGCTTTCGGGCACCGGGTTCTGGTCGGCGGGGCCGGGCTTTACAAAAGGCGCAGCAGCAGCGCGATCGCGGCGACAGGCACAAGGGTCGCGTGCAGCACGTGGTCGAACCAGTTGCTGCTGCCCCATCCCCGCGCCCAGAGCGCCTGACCGGCCACCGCGACAACCGGGATCAGCGGGGTCCCCGCAACCCAGCCGATGCCGCAGGCCGCCAGCACCATGATCGCCACCGGCCCGGGCGCATAACCCGCGCGATAGGGCTCGGCGCGCGCAACGCCCATGGAAGCGGCCAAAAAGGCCACATGCGCCACGAGATAGAGCGCCAGCACGGGTGTGCTCAACTGGGGCAGCGCCAGACCCGAGGCGCGCGCCATATGCCACAGGACCAGCAGCGGCAGCACCACGCCGACAGGCTCCAGCACCGCCACCGCGCCCGTCACGGCCCGGCTCTCGCGCAGCACATGCACGCCCGCGATGCCCAGCCCGAGCCCAAGCCCGGCGGCAGGGGCCGGTGCAAGCCAGCCGCTCAGGAGCCAGAACAGGACCCAGCCCGCCACGATGCCCAGCCACAGCGATGTCAGCCGCTCGGTCATGTGTCCTGCGCCTCGATCCAGGCCCGGTTCATCACATGCGCGCGCACTCCGCCCTTGGTGGAATGCGAATAGCACAGCGCGATCTTGCCCCCCCCGAGGCGGCGCAGCATCGGGTATCGCAACGCCCCCTGCCCTCCGCTCAGGCGGTGGATCGCGCGCCAGCTGTTGCCGCCGTCATCGCTCAGCAACAGGCGCAGATCCTGTGCTGCGCCCTCGTCATCGTTGGCCGCCATCAGTATCCGTCGCTCATCCAGCGCCAGCGCGGCTACGGGCGAGGACGGGTTGTAGAGCGTGGTTTGCGTGACCGCGCTCCAGCTTTGCCCGCCATCGGTGGTGCGGCTGACCAGCAGCCTGCCCCGGTTCACATCGAAATCGCGCAGCAACGCCACCGCTGCCCGCGGCCCCAGCGGCACAACCATCGGCTGGATGGGCTTGAGCCCCGTCCCGTCCATGCGCACCGTATGCCGGACCCGGCCCGCCGCGTCACAGCGCACCCACAGCCCGTGCATCCGCCCCATCTCGAAATAGGCCGGCAGCCCGTGGCTCGCGTCCGCATACGCGACCATGGGCGATTTCACGAGCACCGACCTGTTCAGCATCGGCGACAGGTTCAGCTTGCGGGCCCGCACCGGCCCATCCGGCCCCATCGCCACCCGTGCGACCGAGGCCATGGCCCAGCCGCCCACCGACACGACCGTCGCCAACAGACCACCCGTCCGGCTTTCATCCTCGATCGTGTTGCCCAGCGTGATCACCATCTGCCGCGGCTCCATGGCCCGGCCCAGATCCGCGCGCGTCACCCGCCGCCCGGGCGCGCTCGCCTGCCAGCCATCGGGACCGGGCGCGATGTCCGCTGCAAAGAGGTCCACATCCGCCTGCGCCTCGGCCGATCCTTCGAACCACAACACCGAAAACCCGGTTTCCGTCACCAGGATCGACGGTGAATGGGCCTGACCGGCATCAGCGGCATGATCCAGAACGGTCTCGAAAAGCGGCGCACCGCCGGGATCGACCGGCTCCACCGGCGCGAACTCCCAGCACAGGGGCATATCGCGGCGCCGGGTCCAGAGGCTCAGCCCAAGGCTCACCGCCGCCAGCACTAAAATGAGCGCCCCGATCACCGCCTCAACCCACCTTCAGCACGATCTTCCCGATATGCCCGCTCGCCTCCATTCGGGCATGGGCGGCGGCGGCCTCGGCCAATGGGTATTCGGAATCCATCACCGGCGCGATTTTTCCCGTCTCCAGCAACGGCCAGACCCGGGCGCGCAGCGCCGCGGCGATGCGCGCCTTGGCCAGGTCGCTCTGCGGGCGCAGCGTGCTGCCGGTGATCGTTAGCCGCCGCATCATCACGGGGGCAAGGTTCAGCTCGACTTTCGAGCCTTGCAGGAAGGCGATCTGCACCAGCCGCCCTTCATCGACCAGACATTTCACATTGCGTGAGATATAGTCGCCGCCCACCATGTCGAGGATCAGATGCGCCCCCCCCTCCGCCTTCATGGCCTCCACGAAATCCTCTTCGCGGTAATTGATGGCCCGGTCCGCGCCCAGGTCTTCGCAGGCCCGGCATTTTTCACCCGAGCCCGCAGTGGCAAAGACCCGCGCACCAAAAGCCCTGGCCAGCTGAATGGCGGTGGTGCCGATCCCGCTCGAGCCGCCATGGACGAGGAACCGCTCGCCGGCCTGAAGGCCACCACGCTCGAACACGTTGGACCAGACCGTGAAAAAGGTTTCGGGCAGGCAGGCGGCCTCCTTCAACCCCATGCCGTCGGGGACAGGCAGGCAATGCGCGGCGGGCGTGGCCACGTATTCGGCATAGCCGCCCCCGGGCAGCAGGGCACAAACCCGGTCGCCCAGCACCCAGTCATCCACACCATCGCCCAGGGCCACGATCTCGCCCGACGCCTCGAGCCCCGGCAGATCGCTCGCAGTTGGCGGCGGCGCATAAAGCCCCGCACGTTGCAGCGCATCGGGCCGGTTCACCCCGGCCCAGGCCACCTTGATCACCACCTCGCCGGGTCGCGGCACGGGGACGGGGCGCGCTGTGGGCTGCAACACGTCCGGCCCGCCCGCCCGGGTGATTTCCACCGCGGTCATCGTCTTTTTCATGTCGGGCTCCTCACCTTGGTCCGGACCAGCGCCCGGGCATTCCGGGTCGCTCGGCGCCACTGTCCGGCGCCTGAATGCGCGACAATAGACCGAGCGGTCCGGCCATCAGTCCCGAAAGCGCCCTGTTGTCGCGCAAACCCGCCTTGAGCTTCTCGATCTGCATCACGTTGTCGATGCGCCGGTCCAGGAACTCCCAGCTCGCCGCGTGCCCCTCGCTCGCGTCGCCCAGCCAGAAGAGCAGCGTGCTGCTGTAAACCCCGACCAGCGTCGCGCGCTTGGTGTACCAGTTCACGTCCCGCGAGGTGTCGCCCAAGGCTGTCCAGATCACATCACAGGTCTGCCACACGGCCCGCGCGCCCTCGGGTGCGTTCTGCGGCAGCGCAAAGAGCGTCATGCCGCGCCGCACCAGTTCCTTGTCCTCGACCGCTTCGAGCCGGTACCGCACCGCTGCCGCCACCCGGTCACGATAGCGCATCGCCTCCAGGTCGGTTTCTTCGAGTCGCGCCAGCATCACGGAATCGCCGGCGTCATGAAAGGCCAGCGCCAGATCCGTCGCACCCCGAGGACAGGCCGCCCGCGCCACGCCTGCCTCAAACCCCGCATCCCCGACAGCCGCCGCAAAACCCGCCTCGCTCCAGCCGTCGAAGGGCACATGCGGCAGGATCGCCTCCAGCAATCGGGTCTTCACGTCGGTCTGGGACATCGCGGCCTCGGCATCGGTGGGTCAAAAGGATCAGCATCACTATACTGCGCCGGGTCTCGGGATACCACGGCCCAAGGCCCCTTGCGCCGCCCCGCTTCTTTCTGGTCAAAAAATACCCAAAATCCGCCCGCTGCCTCCTCGCGCGCGCTCTGGACAAGGCGCATGACCCTTGCTATACGGCGCGCTCCTGCAATTCTTGCAACTCAAACTTAGGAAGGTGGTGACACCACATGCAGGTTAGTGTTCGCGACAACAATGTCGATCAGGCGCTTCGTGCCCTGAAGAAAAAGCTGCAGCGCGAAGGCGTGTTCCGTGAAATGAAGCTTCGGCAGCATTTCGAGAAACCGTCCGAGAAAAAAGCGCGCGAGAAAGCTGAAGCGATCCGCCGTGCCCGGAAACTGGCGCGCAAGAAAGCCCAGCGCGAAGGGATGCTCTGAGCTCCTTTCCAGCTTTGGACACATGTCAAAACGACCCCCGCGGCCCCGCCTCGGGGGTTTGTTTTTGGCGTGATCCAGAGGAGCGCCTTGCGGCGCGCAGGTTTGAGCGCCTCCGGCGCGGCGGGTGCCTGGGGTGTCAGTCGGTGCAATGCAAAAGGGGCGGCACTGATGGCCGCCCTTCGGGGTTTGAGTATTTGGAGAACATTGAAAGCCTGACGTCAGGCCGGCAGTTTGGTCTTGCGCAGATAGGGCAGGACTGTCTCGAACGCACCGAACTTGGCCTCGGCATCCTCGTTGCTGACGGCAGGCGGGATGATCACGTCCTGGCCCACGGTCCAGTCGGCAGGCGTGGCCACGCCGTGTTTCGCACCGGTTTGCAGCGCATCAAGCGCGCGCAGCACCTCGGCAAAGTTGCGGCCCGCGGTCATCGGGTAGGTCATCATCAGCTTCACCTGCTTGTCAGGGCCGATGATGAAGACCGAGCGCACCGTGGCGCTGTCAGCCGGGGTCCGGCCATCGGGCAGATAGGCTTCGGCGGGCAGCATATCGAAGGCCTTGGAGACCTCCAGACCAATATCGGCGATGATCGGGAACCCCGCCTTGGCGCCGCTCACGGCCTCGATGTCGCCTTTCCATTTCTTGTGGTCCTCGACGCCGTCCACGCTGACGCCAATCACCTTGGTGCCGCGCTTCTCCCACTCGTCGGCCAGCTGTGCCACGGCTCCGAATTCAGTGGTGCACACGGGCGTGAAATCCTTAGGGTGCGAAAACAGGATGGCCCAGCTGTCGCCGATCCAGTCATGCAGGTCGAAACTGCCCTGGTCCGTTGTCACGTTTAGGTTCGGAATGGTGTCATTGATGCGCAGCGCCATTGGGGAAATCCTTTCTTTTGCGAGTCTGGGACTCATTCTCATGTGACCTCATGCGAAAGATAGTCATCGACACGCGGATTTGCACCCCCCTCCCATCCGGGGGCCTTGCAGGGCATCAGGGGCGGTGACAATGTGGCGCGAATCGCGCGCCCGCGCGTGTCAGCCGAGGAGATTTGCCATGATCGAGAAACGCCAGTTCTACATCAACGGAACCTGGGTCGATCCGGTGCAGGGTGCCAGCCACCACGTCATCGACCCGTCGACCGAGGAGCCCTGCGCGACCATTTCACTGGGTGGACAGGCCGACACCGATGCCGCCGTCGCCGCCGCCCGGGCGGCCTTCCCGGCCTGGATGACCACGCCCGTGGAGGCGCGCATTGCGATGGTTCAGAAACTGCGCGAAGCCTATGTCGCGCGCGGCGACGAGATGGCGCAGGCGATCAGCATGGAAATGGGCGCGCCCATCGACATGTCCTCCGGCAGTCAGGTCGGTGCCGGCACCTGGCACATGGATGCGCTGATCAAGGCGGGCCGCGACTTCGACTGGATCACACCGCTGGGCGACCATGCCCCCAATGACCGGATCGTGCACGAGGCCATCGGCGTGGTCGGCATGATCACGCCCTGGAACTGGCCGATGAACCAGATCTCTCTGAAGGTCGCGGCCGGTCTCATCGCCGGCTGCACCATGGTGCTGAAACCGTCCGAGGAATCGCCTCTCTCTGCGTTGCTCTTTGCCGAAATGGTGGACGAGGCAGGCTTCCCCGCGGGTGTCTTCAACCTGGTGAACGGCGACGGCGCGGGCGTGGGCAGCCAGCTCACCGCGCACCCGGATGTCGACATGATTTCCTTTACCGGCTCGTCCCGCGCGGGCAAGCTCATTTCGAAATCCGCCGCCGATACGCTCAAGCGCGTCAGCCTCGAGCTGGGCGGCAAGGGCGCGAATCTCATTTTTGCCGATGCCGATGAAAAGGCCGTCAAACGCGGCGTGCTGCATTGCATGAACAACACCGGGCAGTCGTGCAACGCGCCGACCCGGATGCTGGTGCAGCGCCCAATCTATGACCAGGCCGTCGAAACCGCCGCCGACGTGGCCAACTCCGTCACCGTCGGCCCGGCCAGCGAACACGGCAGACATATCGGCCCGGTTGTGAACGAGACCCAGTTCAACAAGATTCAGGACCTGATTCAAAAGGGCATCGACGAAGGCGCGCGCCTTGTCGCGGGCGGCACCGGGCGGCCTGACGGGCTGAACCGCGGGTTTTTCGTCAAGCCGACCGTGTTTGCCGATGTGACCAATGACATGACCATCGCGCGTGAGGAAATCTTCGGACCGGTCCTGTCGATCATCCCCTTCGACAGTGAGGAAGAGGGACTCGCGATTGCCAATGACACCCCCTACGGGCTCACGGACTATGTGCAGACCCAGGACCCCGAGCGCCTGAAACGCTGCGCGCTTTCCCTGCGCGCCGGGATGGTCGAGATGAACGGACAGGGGCGCGGGCTCGGCTCGCCCTTCGGCGGCATGAAACAGTCCGGCAACGGGCGCGAGGGCGGCAAATGGGGGCTGGAGGATTTCCTCGAGGTCAAGGCCGTCTCGGGCTGGCCCGAAAGCGCCTGAGCCCGCGTGGCCGACCCGCACGCCTTCATCCTGCACCTGGAGCGCGCCGTGGATCGGCGCGCCAATGCCGAGGCGCTGGCCGCCTGTTGCGGCATGGTCTCCGAAATCTGGCCCGCCGTAGATGGCGGTGCCATGAACGAGGCCGAGTGCGCGGGTTGGCTGGCCGAGGCGCTTTTCAGGCCACGTTACCCCCACGCGCTCAAACCCGGGGAACTGGGCTGCTTTCTCAGCCACCGCGCCATATGGACCGAGATCGTGGCGCGCGATCTGCCCTGGGCGCTGATCATCGAGGATGACGCCGAACTGGATGCCGGGCGCTTTGCCGAGGCCCGGTCGCTCGCCGCCGATCATGTCGGCACCTATGGCTATATCCAGCTTCAGGACCGCCCCCCCAAGCAGACGGCCCCGACCATCGACCAACGCGGCGATTGCGTTCTGACCCACCCCAAAGTGACCCCGCTGCGCACCACCGCGCAGATGGTCAGCCGCGCGGCGGCGACGCATCTTCTGGCGCTGTCCGAAACCATCGACCGCCCCGTCGATACCTTTGTCCAGAGCCACTGGCACACCGGCCTGCGCGCCGCGGTGATCCACCCCTCGGGCGTTGGCACCATCGCCGCCGAGACAACGATCCAGTCCGGCCGCAAGAGCCTTGCCGAAAAGGCCCGCCGGGAACTGGCGCGCGCGCGCTACCGCGCGGCTACGCGCCGCCTCTCGGCCCGCAGCACCGCGGCGTTCCACAAGGGGGCCGGCATATGATCATCTCGCGGCTCTTCGGCGGGGCGGGCAACCAGCTTTTTCAGTATGCCGCCGCGCGTGCGCTGGCCGACAGGCTCGGGGTGCCGCTGGCAGTTGACCGCCGCTATGTCGGCGACGGCAAGGAGCGCGGCGATTGCCTTGTCCATTTCGCCAATACCCGCCTCGATCCGCCCGGCGGGCCTTTTCCCCCCTCCAAGATGGACGGGGCCTTGCGCTACGGGCTCTGGCGTCTCTTCGGCAAGAAGCCGAAACTTTTTCGCGAAAAGGGCCTCGGCTTCGATCCGGCCTTTTTCGACCTGCCCGACGGCACCTATCTGCACGGCTACTGGCAATCCGGGCGCTATTTCGGCGACGCCCAACGCCTGCGTGCCGACCTCACGATGACCACGCCGCTCGATGCACCGAACGCCGCCATGGCGGATCGCATCGCACAGGCACAGACCCCGGTCTCGGTGCACGTGCGGCGCGGCGACTACATGGCCTCGGGGGCCTATGCCGCCTGCACGCCCGACTACTACCGCGCCGCCATCGAAACCATGGCGGCCCGCGCCGCCACCCCGCTCACCTGCTTTGTCTTTTCCAATGATCCGGGCTGGGCAGAAGCACAGCTGGAGCTGGGCCATGAGACCGTCATCGTCGATCTCAACGACGAAACAACGGGCCATTTCGACATGCATCTCATGTCGCGCTGCGCCCACCACGTGATCGCCAACTCGACCTTCTCCTGGTGGGGTGCCTGGCTCAACCCGTCGCCGTCCAAGACCGTGATCGCCCCGAAAACCTGGTTTGCCGATCCCAAACTGGAAAATCCCGACCTCATTCCGGACGGCTGGCTGCGTCTGTGACAACACCCGCTTCTTTCTGGTCACAAATACCCATGAACGACCGCCGCGCCCTGCAGCAACGCCCAAAGGATCGCACCACCTTCCCCGCCCGGGCCAAACCCGCTATGGAACCGACCATGACGCAGCCTATCCCGCCTGACGCCCGGTTCATTCCCGAAACCGTGCACAAGCGTGACATTTTTTCCGAGACGATCTCGGGCACCCTCGACGGCGTGCCCGGTTTCCCCGTTGTGCTGCGCAAGCTCGACGGCGTGCCGCTCTATGCCCGACCCCTGGCCTGGTGGCTGGCCCGCAAGGAAATCCGCGGGCTCAGGGCGGTGCAGGGGATCGAAGGCTGCCCCGTCCTGATCCGCGCCGACCGCACCGGACTGCTCAGAAGCTGGACCCGGGGCACGCCGCTACAACTGGCCAGACCCGCGGACCCGGCCTGGTACCGCGACGCCAAACGCCTCCTGCGCGAGATGCGCCGCGCCGGTGTCACCCATAACGACATTGCCAAGCCGCAGAACTGGCTGATGACCCCGGATGGCCGCGCCGCCGTGATCGATTTCCAGCTGGCCACGGTGCATCGCCGCCGCGGGCGATGGTTCCGCACCATGGCGCGCGAGGACCTGCGCCACCTGCTGAAACAGAAACGCGCCTATGCGCCCGCGCTGCTGACCGCGTCCGAAACCGCCATGCTCAACCGCAAGGCCCTGCCCTCGCGGATCTGGATGGCAACCGGCAAGAAGCTCTACAATTTCATCACGCGCCGCCTGATGAACTGGTCGGATGGCGAAGGCACGGAGGACCGGATCGAACGTGACGGCCCCGCCCTGCGCGCGGCGCTTCTCGCCGATCCGGACGTGCGGGACGTGGCGCTCTGCACCTATGCGCTGCCGGCCAAGGGCGTGGGGCTTTATGCCTTCGTGGAAACGACGCTCGACGCGCAGTCCGTGCGCGCCCTCCTGACGGATCCGGGGTCCGGTCCCGAACTGGTCCAGACCGTCCCGGCCCTGCCGCGCCATCCCGACGGTTCGCTGCGCCTTGACGCGCTCACGCTGGTGGCAACGAACCGGCTGGACGAACTGGCTCTGCTGACCTCCCGGGACGACACACTTGCCGCGGCGCTCGCGCCCATCATCGCCGGTCGCCTCAACCTCACCGACCGCGTGTTGCCCAGCTGACCCCGCCACCGACCGCGGTCGACCAGGCTCCTGTCTCTTATACACATCTGACG
>FYBJ01001396.1_pt1 | contig 36701 bp, 35 predicted proteins | sample 1134611 | NCBI WGS metagenome assembly FYBJ01 (sample SAMEA104116008, study PRJEB20421) | marine metagenome | isolation source: marine
AATGGAAACGGTACTAGCGATTTTTAACGTCATTTAACTGTTTCGTTGGATTCTCGTTCATGTTTTCTGTTTCATTCAATCCAAACAAGGTCATACGGAGTTTCATGGATTGTTGCATGCTATCAGTCTGCAGTTTATTTTTGAGAAAACCTAATGCCTGTAATGGTTTTAACAGCGCTGCGAAAATTAAGGCCATGCCACGATGCTCTGCCAGATGTTTATCTTGAACCAACCTGTTCAACACATCGCACGCCGAATGAATATGCTCAGATTTTCCATTCGTTTTATATGCATCAAGCTCTGTTCTGATGTTGTTAACTCCCTCGGCAAGTACATCCCTTGCCTGATGGAATCCTCGCCTGTCCAGCGAGCGTACTTTTCTATCCAGCGCTATCAGACGCTCTTCTGCCTGATAAAGCATTTCGACTTTATGGCTGGCAGCTCTTGCAATAATTTCATTTGCAAAATCAGAATATTTTTTCAAGCCTCCATCAAGCTGGTTATTGTTTTTTAGTTCTTTTAGAAGCACCAGTTTTTTTTGTTCAGCGCATGATAGTCTAGCTCTCAGCAATATCATATCAACAGGATCATTTTTTAACTGTTCCTTATAATTTTCAGCAAACACCTTTAATTCATGCTTATTTTCATACTGAACGGCCTGAGCAAGTACGTTTTCATCGACATCGCCCGGCTCCTTTTCGGTGACATGATAAAAATTACTGTTGAAATAAGCCCAGCAAGCCATTTCATGATGTGGGTTATCCTTATTTGTCAGAGCATCATAGAAAGACGCCTCTGTGCCGTGATTAAAAGTGTAAATATTATAATAATCGTAGAGAACCGAGTTACTGTATACAATTACCTTTTCCGGGTTATCTAAACTGGTTTCCATGCTAATATTTCTGGCTTCGTTTTTCAGCACTTTCGCGGTTCCGGTGTCAGAAAGGACACGGTAATCACCGGAAGAATCTGGACGATGTTCCTGCCCGGTCAACAGATGATGAGTTCTTTCGCCTGCAGCAAACGACGTTTCAAACTCATTGTACCTGGAGTAAGCAATTGTCTGGTGACAGGCATGCGTCATTCGAATGGTCAAGTTAACCCGATCCGGTACCAGTAAAGGTCTGTTATTTTCTAAGCTTCTATCGAGTCCAAAAGGAATCTGTGGCTTAAAAGGCTCTCTTTTTTCCTGTGTTGCAAGATGAATCGTATAATCACCAGACATTGCACCCAATCGATAAGGCTCAACACATTGTAACCCTTGTTCTGTCATCTCAGCTCTGTCTTTTGAATAGACACCTTCTTGAACTCCAGCAACAGGGTCAATCAAGTGAACTTTTAATGAAAAGCTCTTATTGCGAACATATTCTGATTGAAGCCATTTGGAAATTTCATTTGTAAAAGCGATGGCAGTGATTCCCCCCCGACTGTATCCTGCAACTTTAATGTTAACCTGTTTGACATCTTCACCCAGTTTTTTTATATAATCCTTCGTCATTTTGACAGCAAGATGGAGATTATGTTCTGATCCAGCGCTGGTTATTCCCGTGTAATTCGAAACCTTATGTGCTGACGTGATGCCAAATTGTTTAGCAGTTTTACTTCCTGGCGTTGGCAGTATTAATTGGTTACGATCCTCGTCAATATAAATCGTAGATGATGCAGAAGGACCGGCAAAATACATTTTGGCATCCAGATTGTTATCAGGGTTCGGTAGTTCTTGACCAAACGCGGTTAAGCCTGATGCTCTTGTAAGCAGATAAGCCTCTCCAATAACGCTTCGGTCTACATCACCCAGGTTAATGCCTGTGCCATCGAAAAAAACAGATATGGTTGATGTTGAATTTGTCATGATTATTAATTACTCCCAGCCATATAGAGATATTTACTCAAAATAGCTTTTTTATATCTGCTTCTATTATAGCAATTATTAACCATAAAGTTCGTTTTCAAGTCTTTCAAAGCGGTAAATCTATCGTAATTTTTTTGATAAGTTTGTTGAAAATTTCTTTCAAAACATCAACCGGTTTAAAAAAATGCAACAAAATAACTGATTTGTCTCGAAAGCCAAAATGGCTTACATCCACAATGACCTTTATCCGTACCTAAGATGAGTTATTCAAATTTCTTACCTGGGAAAGGAGGTAGATTAAAGCCACTTCAAAACAGAATATTTTCAAGTGAAGTGGGAAGATTCTCATGACGAAGAAGGCGAAATTCCCGAAAAAACGACATAAAAAACCCGGATTTCAAACAACTGCAATCCGGGTGAAAATTAACCCTCCATCAGGAGGGTTCAACAAAACATAAAGGGAAATTTAGATTTTACTGAACAGTAAAGTTCCATTGGTTCCACCAAAACCAAGAGAGTTGGAAAGAGCATGATTGATTTCCATCTTTTGCGGTTGATGAGGAACATAGTTCAAGTCACAGCCTTCATCAGGATTATCCAGATTAATGGTCGGAGGTGCAATCTGGTCACGAATGGCAAGGATACTGATAATGGCTTCAACCGCACCGGCTGCGCCCAGCAAATGTCCTGTCATTGACTTGGTAGAACTGACTGCAAGTTTATAAGCAGCGTCACCAAAAACTCGCTTGATCGCTTTAGTTTCATTGAGATCATTCAAGTAAGTTGAGGTGCCATGAGCATTAATGTAATTGACTTCCGAAGGTTCAATACCTGCGTCATTTATCGCTTCAGCCATTGATCGGGAAGCACCGTCAGCATCTTCGTCCGGCGCGGTAATATGATAAGCATCGCCTGACATACCAAATCCAGTCAATTCAGCATAAATTCTGGCGCCGCGTTGTTTAGCATGTTCATATTCTTCAAGAACCAATACGCCGGCACCTTCGCCCATAACAAAACCATCTCGATCCTTATCCCAAGGCCGCGAGGCTTTTTCAGGTTCTTCATTGCGTTTGGATAACGATCTGACCGCTGAAAAACCAGCAAGACAAAGCGGTGTAGTGGTCATTTCGGCACCACCGCAGATCATAACGTCAGCGTCGCCATAAGCAATCATTCGCCCTGCCAGACCAATATTATGTGTTCCAGAAGAACAGGCAGTCACAACTGAAATATTGGGGCCTTTTAATTTATGCCGTATAGAAATCTGTCCGGCAACCATATTGATAATTCCAGCAGGAATAAAAAATGGGGAAACCTTCCGAGGGCCGCCAGCCATAAGTTTATCTTCATTATTGGTTATGGTCTGAATTCCACCAATACCAGCACCTACTGCAGTTCCGGACCTTAATGACAACGCATCAGTCATTTCAAGGCCTGAATCCTGGATTGCCTCATCGGCTGCGGCTATGCCATATTGAGTAAAAACATCCATCTTACGGGCATCTTTCAGAGGAACATATTTTTCAATGTCAAAGTTCTTTACTTTTGCCCAGATTCTTGTGCTGTATTCAGTGGAATCAAAACCTTCAACCATACTGACACCGCTTTCACCGGCAAGAATATTTTTCCAACTTTCTTCAACATTGAGTCCAAGGGGTGTTACCATACCCATTCCAGTAACAACTACTCGTCGATTAGTCAAAATTAACTCCTAAAATACAAGCTGGCCTGATGGTTTTATATAATGCCAAATATTGAGTAAAAACAAAGCCAAGTATTACTCTCATTCAACAGTATTCTACGTTTGCCAGTATAAGTGAAATAATCGTTCGAGAATAAGGCCTGATGACAATAGGTTTAATCAGGCTGAGTTGTAAAACACCCGATTAACTGGCTTCAACTCCGAATTTGTCAATAAATACCCAATTCTCTTCAATACGCGAATGAGGCGCTTTTTTAACCTTGCGCTTCGTTAAAACTTGGCAGGAAAATTACTGCTACTCGCGTTTTGATGAAACATCCATGCATTATACTGCATTTTCAGTCTAAAACAAAAACAACTTGATTAATCATTACAAAACAAAGGGGTGTTGAGACATTTGTATCAACACCCAGGGTTTTAAAGCTTAATTTCAGCAATCACTCATAATGGAGCCTGACTGCGTTCTACAAGGAAGATTAAAACTCTTCATATTAAAAGTTCAAAACCCAAGCGAAATCGAAGATTTAAGCGTCTTCTTTATCCAGGTTTGCTTCGATATAATCGATAGCTTCTTGAATAGTAGTAATTTTTTCTGCTTTTTCATCAGGGATTTCTGTTTCAAATTCCTCTTCAAGAGCCATTACCAACTCAACGGTGTCAAGTGAATCAGCACCTAAATCGTCAACAAATGAAGCGTCATTTTTTAACTCTTCTTCTTTAACGCCTAATTGTTCTACAACAATCTTTCGTACTCGCTCTTCAACTGTACTCATATTTAAATTTCCTCTTTGTTTAAAAAAATTAAAAATAACATAATAGAAATATAATCAGAACGCAAGTCCTGATACTGTTTCTATTTCATTTGAGACCGTTCCAAAAAATTAAAAACCTCAACAAACGAAATGGCAACAGAACCAGTGACCTGTAATTCATTGCGTCCTGAATTTAATTCATGTACATACCACCATTAACGTGCAAAGTTTCTCCGGTAATGTATTTCGCTTGATCAGATGCTAAAAAAGCAACAGCCTCAGCGATATCTTCAACCGACCCCAGTTTTTTAACGGGGATTTTTTTCATCAGCTCATCTTTAACAAGATCAGGCAGCGCTGCGGTCATATCTGTGTCAATAAAACCTGGCGCGACGACATTGACAGTAATACCTCGGCTGCCGATTTCCTGAGCAAGAGACTTGGAAAAGCCAACCAAACCGGCTTTAGTAGCAGAGTAATTCACCTGACCGGAGTTACCGCTATGTCCAACTACAGAGCCAATTGAAATAATGCGGCCCCAACGGGATCTGAACATCGATTTCAAACAGGCCTTTGACATTCTGTAGACGGCATTTAAGTTTGTTTCTATTACCTTATACCATTCATCATCATCCATTCTCAGCAACAGATTATCAGCAGTAATTCCTGCATTATTGACTAAAATAGAAGGTGCTTTGTTTTCATCAGTCAATCGACCCATTAAATTTTCTATCTGTTCACTTGAAGTAACATCAAGCACTACACCCTCGCCAGTCAGCCCTGCTTGTCCAAAATAATCACTGATTGCCTGAGCACCATTTTCACTGGTGGCTGTTCCAATTACATTCGCTCCGCGACGAGCCAAAGTGAGCGCAATACATTGGCCTATCCCACGGCTGGCCCCTGTTACCAGAGCTATTTTATCGGTTAACATTGAAGTCATACTTAAATTATCTCTCTCGTTTTATACACAGATTATGCTTATTTTTATGCTGTTGTTTCAATCATTGTTTCCAGCTGCTCAATGGATTTCATATCATTGACAGCAACGGATTTAATGCTTCTGTCTATACGTTTTACAAGACCGGATAATACTTTTCCCGGGCCTGATTCAATAATTAATTCGGCACCCATATTTTTTATCAATTCAACAGACTCAACCCAACGCACCGGCGAATAAAGTTGTTGTGCAAGACGCTCGATGATAGACGCTGTCGAATCATACTCCGCCAGATCAACGTTACTGATTACGGGGCAGGATGGTTTCGACCATTTTACCGCTTTCAGGTAGCTGATAAATTCTTCAGCCATACCTTTAAGCAAGTGACAGTGGCAAGGTACGCTGACAGGAATCAGTTTCGCCATTCGTGCTCCTGCCTCATCGGCGCGGCTGATGGCTTTTTCTACAGCCTCAAGATGACCGGCGATAACAACCTGTCCAGGGGCGTTGTAATTAGCAGGAATGACAGAGCTTGTTTCGCTTGTAATATTTGTACAAATATCAGCAACATCATCGTCAGAAAGTCCAATGATAGCCGCCATGCCGCCAATCCCAGGACCTATGTGCTGTTGCATCAGTTGTCCGCGTTTATATACCAACGGTGCTGCTTCAGCAAGCGAAATTGCGCCTGAACAAACCAACGCCGCATATTCGCCCAGGCTATGGCCGGCCATGACGGAACAATGATCTGTTAATTGAAGGGATTGAAGAACCCTGAATACGAAAACATCCGCGGTAAGCATACTGACTTGCGTATACGCTGTCTGGTTTAACGTTTCCTCAGGCCCATTCTGACTGAGTTCCCAAACATCAAAACCAACGGCATCTGAAGCGGTCTGATAAATTTCTTTTTGAATCTCAGGAAAGTGAGTTGCCAACTCAGACAACATGCCAACAGATTGCGAGCCCTGCCCTGGAAAAATAAACGCTTTATTCATGGTTATATACACTCAAATTAATATTGAATAACTGCCGCACCCCAGGTCATGCCGCCGCCGAAGGATTCAAGCAATAAGGTATCGCCACGTTTAACCAATCCGGTTTTAATGGCATGATCTAAAGCCAGCGGAATAGATGCCGCTGATGTATTACCATGATCTTGAATCGTTTGAACAACCTGAGACATAGGTAAGTTTAATTTTTTGGCTATTGCCTTGATGATTCTAATATTGGCCTGATGAGGAATCAACCAATTGATATCTGACTGTTCGAACTGGCAAAGCTCAAGAACTTCATCAACCACATCCGACATAATATTTACGGCCAGTTTAAATACTTCATTACCCTTCATGCCGATATAAGTTGCTTTTTCTATCGAATTCATGCTTTCGTATTTAAGATAACGTTCTTCATCGTGCATTGCATGAAGAACAGAGGCTAAAATACCTGTTTTCTTTTCAGATGCACTGAAAACGACCGCCGCGGCACCGTCTCCAAACAGTATGCATGTGGAACGGTCGTTCCAGTCAACAGCACGAGACATGGATTCGCTGCCAACCACCATAACATGACGGGCAGCCCCTGAACGGATATACTGATTTGCAACGTCCATAGCATACATGAATCCACTGCATGCTGCGCTGATATCAAACGAAGGGATATTGTTTTTTGTTTTCAGTGCATGCTGAACATGACAGGCCATGCTTGGAAAAACGTGGTTTGGCGTACAACTTGCGACAAGAATTAAATCAATATCGTCAGCTTTAAGGCCGGAATCTTTTAATGCAGCCAAGGCAGCCTGTTCTGCCATATAAGACGTTGTTTCCTCATCATTAGCTATTCTTCGGTTTTTAATACCGGTACGGGCGAAAATCCATTCGTCAGTTGTGTCAATGCGTTGCTCAAGATCCGTGTTGCTAACGCTTTTCAGAGGCAAATAGCTGCCTGTGCCACTAATAACAGCGTGAATCATAATAATAAGCCTTGATTAATAAAATCGGTAATTTGCTCGCGTACTAACTCAACGACATTGCTCTCAACCTGGCAAGCCGCTTCTTGAATGGCATAGTAAAACCCTTTTTCACTGGTTCCACCATGACTTTTAACAACAATACCATTTAGACCCAGCATACTGGCGCCGTTATATTTGGCCGGATCCAGTCGGGATTTGACTTTTTTTAAGGCGGGATAAGCGAATATTGCAGCCAGTTTTACCAACCAGCTTTTGCCAAACGCATTTTTGAATGCATCCTGCATCAGCATCGCCAGTCCCTCGCTTGCTTTCAGGGCAACATTACCCACAAAGCCATCGCATACGACAAGATCAACGTCACCGCTGAAAAAGTGATCGCCTTCAACATAACCGACATAGTTCATTAATGGCGTGTCAGCAAGCATATGAGCCGTTCGCTTGACCTGATCATTCCCTTTAATTTCTTCCACTCCGATATTCAATAAGGCGATTTTAGGTTTATCTTTCTTATCCATTGCCTGGATTAAAGCTGAACCCATTACGGCAAATTGAAATAAATGCTCCGCGCATGAATCAACATTTGCGCCCAGATCAAGCACCCGGGTTTTGCCAGTGATGGTTGGCAACTCTGAAATAATTGCAGGCCTGTCGATACCCGGCAGTGTTTTTAAGACAAAACGGGCCGTAGCCATTAACGCGCCTGTGTTACCGGCGCTGACGCAGGCAGATGCGCGGCCGTCTTTGACCAGGTTGATAGCCACTCGCATAGAGGAATCTTTCTTATTGCGCAATGCATGAGAAGGAAGTTCATCCATTTCGACTGTTTCACTCGCATGAATCACTGTGATGCGTGAAGATGAAGCCATGCCAAGCTTTTCAAGGCGGCTTTTAATCTCATCTTCCTTACCAACCAGAAACAGGTGCAGTCGATTATTTTTTTTCAACGCCTGTGCACAGGCCGGGAGGGTTATATCCAACCCCTTATCCCCGCCCATAACATCAACGGCTATGTTAATTTCTTTCAAGGTGCTTACTCTTGATCTTCGTAAACAACTTCAGACTCTAAAACCTTACGGCCACGATAATACCCATCAGGGGTAATATGATGACGGCGATGAACTTCTCCGGTTGTTGCATCATGTGATAAAGTCGGTTTGCTCAATGCATCATGAGATCGTCTCATGCCGCGCTTTGAACGTGTTTTTCTATTTTGCTGAACAGCCATTGTACTACTCCTAAACAATTTGCATTTACAGGCTCGGAATAATACCCATTTTTTTTAGATATTCCAAGTCATAAATTAAAAAAAAATCAACTGGCATTGAATATAATCGCCCGTCGCCTAACGCTTTAAGCACCTTTAAATTGGGTAATAATAAAACATAATAAGCATTTTAAACCCTATTTTGAGGGCTAATTATACATAGGTAGTCAGATATATCAACTTTTACCTTTCCTCCCTTCCCTTTCCAACTTACAAATTCTCTGCGCAATTTTCCCCTTCAAGATGTTTCTCAGGGCCGTATAAATGCAATTCATCTGTAATAACATCCAGAAGATTTATCGAAAAATCAGCTGCAACGATGCATTCATAATCTTCCATCAGTTTTTCTGCCTGCTCTTCCTGGTTGGTCACCGCAATGGTGAGTTCGTTTTCATACTGTCTTGCAACATCGCTCATGCAACGAAGACAGGAGAAGTGAACCAGTCCGCCGGTTTTCAGATGAAGCAACAGATGGTCATCTGCAGGTTCTACAGAATAACTGACGTTAATTACGCATGGCTGGGTATAATGCTCAGGCAGGCGTTCTGTTAACGTGAGTACCTGCTCATAAATTTTATCTTTCAGACATTTTTTTAAATTTAAATTCATTGTTTAACCTTTCTTGTTTAACCTTTTTTTGGGTATATCCCCAATTAGCTTAGCATTTCAACGTTAATTGGGTATAATAATGACACTTTATTTAACACGGACTGCTTCGCACTCCGAAATTTGAACATATTGTAGCAGTATGAAAACAAAAGTGATACTTGGAATGTCTGGCGGTGTCGATTCATCGGTTGCTGCCTGGCTTTTATTGGAACAGGGTTATGAAGTCGAAGGCCTGTTCATGAAAAACTGGGAGCAGGACGATGATGAAGATTATTGCGCTGCAGCCAAAGATCTTGCCGACGCTCAGGCTGTTTGTGACAAACTTGGCATCAAACTGCATTCCGTCAATTTTTCAGAGCAATACTGGCAAAACGTTTTTTCCTATTTTCTTGATGAATACGAGGCTGGGCGAACGCCAAATCCCGATATCTTATGCAATAAAGAAATAAAATTTAAAGCCTTCCTGGATTATTCAATGCAACTTGGCGCCGAAAAAATAGCTACTGGCCACTATGCTCGAACGAAAGATGGCCTGTTATTTAAAGCCAAGGATCGCAGTAAGGATCAAACTTATTTTCTCCATGCCGTCTCCAAGTCCGCACTGGAAAAATCTCTTTTTCCGCTGGGCGATTATCTGAAAACGGACATTCGAGAAATCGCTTCGAAACTCGGACTGATTACCCATGATAAAAAAGATTCTACAGGCATCTGTTTTATTGGCGAAAGACGGTTTAAAACCTTTTTGAGTGAATTTGTTCTCGCCCGTCCCGGAGAAATCAAAACCCTGGATAACCAAGTGCTTGGCAAGCACGATGGTCTGATGTTCTATACCATAGGACAACGGCAGGGGCTGGGTATCGGCGGCAGGCGCGAAGCTTCTCATGCCCCCTGGTACGTTGTGGATAAAGATATTGAAAACAATGTCCTTTATGTTGCTCAAGGGGCAGAACACCCGAGGCTGTATGCCCAGGGCCTGGTTTGCTCGCCAATACACTGGATTATGGACAAGCCGCCGGAATTGCCGCTAACCTGCTATGCAAAAGTCAGGTACCGTCAGGAAGAACAGCCTTGTCTGATCTCTCCGGCAGACAACAATAAACATTACGTGATGTTTTCAAGCCCGCAACGCGCCGTGACGCCTGGGCAATTTATTGTGTTTTACCAAAAAAATCAGTGTCTGGGCGGAGCAGCTATAGAGCAGATCATTCGATAAATGTTATAATTTGATTATGTGTACAAACATTCTGGAGTAAAAAATGGCAGCAATTAATGCAGCTGAAACTGAACAATCTATTTTATTTTCCGTAAGTGCTGCCGATAAAGTAGCCTCACTGATTGCAGAAGAAAAAAACCCTGCCTTAAATTTACGTGTGTATATTACTGGCGGCGGTTGCTCGGGTTTTCAATATGGGTTTACCTTTGATGAAACCATAGCCGATGATGATACCGTCATTGAACAGCTTTGCTCTGACGGAAAAACATTTATCAAACTTCTGGTTGATGCAATGAGCTATCAATATCTGCAAAGCGCTGAAATTGATTATATTCAGGATCTTAACGGCGAACAGTTTGTTATCAGAAACCCAAATGCAAAAACCACCTGTGGCTGCGGTTCTTCTTTTTCTATTGAGGATGACGAGGAATAGTCACTCACTATTCTCACAGCTGGATGGAATCCCCCTGGTTTGCCCAAGGGGATTCATCTAAATTAAAAAATAACTCCCCACGCCATCCCAAGGGCACATACTAAATTAATGTAACTCCCCACGTCATCCCGAGCGNAGCGAGGGATCTCCCTGCTGTGAAAAATTACGTGGTTATGATCAAATAGCTGCATGAAAAACGCAGTCTAACCGGTTCTATTAAAATAATGAAAGGCGTTCGCTTTCGAGTCGGCTCTATTGCAATTAAACTTCAAAAACAAGAATTTATTCCAATCAGAGGCATCAACTTGGACATCTTTTCTTGTGTGAATAGATGACCTGCCAAAAAACTTTTTAATAAGGCCTTACAATCACTCTTGTTCCAATACGAATAAAATTATTGCTTAACCAACGCGCATCGCTGGGTCTTACCCGTATACAGCCATGACTGGCATTATAGTTTGGAACATCAGGCGAACCATGAATTGCGTAATATTTACTGAAAAACATGCAATACGGCATTGGAGCGCCGCCCCTTCCCTTTGGATACCGGCTTGATTTGCAGCCCGGGCCGCCTTTCGAAAAAATTCTAAAACTCCCCGATGGTGTTTTACAGCGGCGCCTGACATCAGGGCAGTAATGTCGACCGCCAGAAGCTCTTCCCGTTCTAATCACCCTGCCATTGGAGTTTATTGCCTTCCAACTCAAGGTATTCGGGTTAAATACAAAGGTATTTGCCGCAAGCTGCATAGGCCTCTGCGCATGGGCTATGCTTTGAGTCGATAATAAGAGAAAAAAAGCTAAACATGCGAAAAAAATTCGCTGAACAGTTCTATTGAAGTTGGACATTTTTCTTCCTTTAAAAACGCTTGTCTGTATTATTTTAGAACATAAAAAGGGTTTTGCATAATAATTAAGCATAAGTAAGCTGCTAATGCGGTCTCTCGGCCTTAATAAGCGCAGTGCATCAAAAGAAAGAATCGTGAATGTTTTTATTGGCTTAATACTGCAGAAATGCCGTTAAAGGCGAATTTTATTTATAAAATGCTATGTGGCAGAATAATACCAGCTGAATCTTAGAGTCTGTTGACATTTTAACTTAAACTGCCTACTTCTCGCGCTTTATGCGTGGGAAGTAGGCTCTAAGACGAAATATCAACCGTCTCTAATTAGACCATAAATCAATACCTGATTTTGCCTTGATCATATCTATCAGTTTATTGTGGGCGCTAATTTCATCTGATGTTGCCGACAACACCGGCAAGTCAATAATTTCTGAAAATTGAGATGCAACTTCAGATTGTTTCTGTTTCATTGCATGGCTTTCATCATCAAGCATCAGACTTGCCTGACCGCCAGTCATCGTCAGATAAACATAGGCCAATATTTCAGCATCCAACAGCGCGCCGTGCAAATCACGCTGGGAATTGTCGATTTCATATCGTTTACAAAGTGCATCAAGGCTGTTTCTTTGTCCGGGATGTTTTTCACGGGCATAAACAAGGCTGTCAAAAATATCGCAATAATCTTCAATGATACGAGCATGTTTGACATGTTTAAACTCAGAATTTAAAAAACCGACATCAAAGGGGGCATTATGAATTATCAGTTCAGCCCCATTAATAAATTGAATAAAATCATCAATAACATCCGAAAACAGAGGCTTGTCTTTTAAAAAATCGTCTGATATCCCATGAACTTTGAACGCCCCGGGATCAACTGGGCGCAATGGGTTTATATAAACGTGATAGTGTTGACCTGTGACTTTTCTATCAATCATTTCGACACAACCAATTTCAATGACACGATGCCCCTGCTCCGGGCCAATACCTGTGGTTTCTGTATCAAGAACAACCTGTCTCATATACTTACTCGCTTTTGATCAATTCATCAATGGCTTCGTTAGCCAGTGCATCCGCTTTATCATTATCCGGGTGGTTTGAATGGCCTTTGACCCAATGCCAGCTAACCGTATGGCGCTTTGTGAGTTCATCCAGCTCCTGCCAAAGATCTGCGTTTTTAACAGGTTCTTTTTTAGAGTTTTTCCAGCCCTTTTTTTTCCATCCATCCAGCCATGACGTCATACCCTGACGAACATATTGTGAATCGGTATAAAGCTCAATTTCACAGGAACGTTTCAATGCTTCCAGCGCCTTGATGGCCGCGGTCAGTTCCATCCGATTATTGGTCGTATGAGCTTCAGCACCTTTGAGATATTTTTCATGGCCATTGTAACGCAGTAAAACGCCCCATCCTCCCGGACCAGGATTTCCGCGGCAGGCGCCGTCTGTATAAATCGTGACTGACATTAGGTGGTTGTCCTCATTAAACTCTCTCATTGCACATGAACGAATACACCTTGAACCAGTAATTCTTTCATTATCTCTATATCCGGTGCAAAATAACGATCTTTTTCGTAAGGATCAACATATTGACGAATTTTTTTAAAAAATTTATCAAGGATGGGCGAGGTTTTTAATGGTTTTCTAAATTCAAGCCCTTGCGAAGCCGCCAATAATTCAATAGCAATAATGGTTCTACTGTTTTCAAGCATCGGTTTTAAGCGTAACGCGGCATTGGTTGCCATGGAGACATGATCCTCCTGATTGGCTGAGGTCGATAAGCTGTCTACCGAATGAGGATGAGCCAGAGCCTTATTATCGCTGGCTGCAGCGGCAGCAGTCACATGGGCAATCATGAATCCAGAATTTAACCCGGATTCCTTCACCAGAAAAGCTGGAAGCTGGCTGAAATGTTTATCGACAAGAAGAGCGATTCTCCTTTCTGATGCTGCGCCGATTTCAGCAATGGCCAAGGACAGATTATCAGCAGCCATGGCAACCATTTCTCCATGAAAATTTCCGCCGGAGAGAACATCGCCGTTATCTGGAAAAACCAGAGGATTATCAGTGACAGCATTCAGTTCTGAGTTCAATGTATTACCGACAAACTCTATCTGATTCAACACAGCACCCATAATCTGAGGCTGGCATCTCAGAGAATAGGGATCCTGAACTCTGTCGCAATTTCGATGCGAATCCCTGATTTCACTGCCATTTAATAAATGAAGATAGGTTTCAGCGACCCTGGCCTGACTGCTGTGACCTCTGATTTGATGAATTCTTGAATCAAAAGGCGCATCCGAGCCGCAGGCTGCATCAACGGATAAGGCGCCGGCAATCATCGCCGATTCAAACAGATCCAATGTTTCAAAATAAGCATGAAGTAAAATTGCCGTCGATGCCTGCAGACCATTAAGTAATGCAAGGCCTTCTTTCGGCGCAAGCTTTCTCAGCCCAAGATTGGCAATGGCAAGCCCCTGCTCTGCGCTGATAATATTTCCTTCAAACCGACACTCGCCAACACCCAGCAAGGGTAATGCCAAGTGCGCAAGGGGCGCCAAATCACCTGAAGCGCCCACCGAGCCACGGGCAGGAATGCAGGGAAATACGCCGGCATTATATAAATTTATCAGCGCATCAACCGTTTCACTGCTTATTCCAGAATAGCCCATGGCCAGACTGTTTACTTTTAGCAGGATAATCAGAGAAACAATATCATCGCTTAACAATTCACCGGTACCACAGGCATGAGACAGGATCAGGTTTTCCTGAAGTGTTGATAACTCATGATCTTCAATTCGTATTGAGGCCAAAGCGCCAAAACCCGTATTGATGCCATATACCGTCTCTTTTCTGGCAATAATGTCGGATACAGCCTTTGCACTGACCTGAATATTTTCATAAGCAACAGGACTCAATACAAGCCTTGGCTGGTTTTGCATAAAAAAGCGAGCCTGTTCAAGTGTGAGCTCGCCGGGAGTGAGTTCAAATACATCCAGCATCATTTTCTCCGTGAAAATCTTAATGGTCCAACATAGGAAGCCACAGGTTATTTTTTCTGGCGCATGCTTTGGCAATCTCATAGCCTGCATCCGCATGCCGCATCACACCCGTTGCCGGATCGTTATGAAGTACCCTCGAAATTTTAAATGCCGCTTCATCGCTGCCGTCTGCGACAATGACCACGCCTGCGTGCTGAGAAAAGCCCATACCGACCCCGCCTCCATGATGAATGGATACCCAGGTCGCGCCACTTGCGCAGTTTAGCAAAGCATTCAGCAATGGCCAGTCAGAAACAGCATCAGAACCATCCATCATCGCTTCTGTTTCGCGGTTAGGGCTGGCAACCGATCCGGAATCAAGATGATCGCGGCCAATGACCACGGGAGCTTTCAATTCTTTATTCTTAACCATCTCATTAAAGGCCAGCGCAAGCCGTGCACGGTCTTTAAGGCCGACCCAGCAGATTCTTGCCGGTAATCCCTGAAATGAGATTTTTTCTTTTGCCATATCCAGCCAGCGATGTAAATGCGGATTATCAGGAATCAACGCTTTAACTTTCTGATCGGTTTTGTAAATGTCTTCAGGATCGCCAGATAATGCCGCCCAACGAAAAGGGCCTATTCCTTCACAGAATAAAGGCCGGATATAGGCAGGAACAAATCCCTCAAAATCAAAGGCATTATCGATGCCGGCTTCAAGCGCCATCTGACGGATATTGTTTCCATAGTCAAAAACAGGAATCCCCTGCTGTTGAAAAGCGAGCATGGCGCTGACCTGCCTGGCCATTGACGCTTTGGCCGCCTCAACAACTTTATCCGGGTTATTTTTTCGTTCAGTTAAAGCATCGTCAAGACTCCAGCCTAAAGGCAAATAACCGTTTAGCGGATCATGAGCACTGGTTTGATCGGTCACCATATCTGGACGAATGCCCTGTTGAACCAGTTGTGGGTAAATCTCAGCGGCATTGCCCAGCAAGCCGACGGAGACAGGTTTATCCTGATCGCAGGCTTCATTGATCCAGCGCAAGGCTTCTGGCAGACTTTCTGTCCATTTATCGAGATATTTTGTTTGTAAACGTTTTTCAATGCGTGAACGATCACACTCAATCGCCAGCATGGACGCACCGGCCATGGTTGCAGCTAAAGGCTGTGCACCGCCCATTCCGCCAAGGCCTGCGGTTAATATCCACTTGCCGGAAAGGTTGCCGTTAAAATGCTTTTTGCCAGCAGCAACAAAGGTTTCATAGGTTCCCTGAACAATCCCCTGAGAGCCAATGTAAATCCAGCTTCCAGCAGTCATCTGGCCATACATCATCAGGCCTTTTTTATCCAGATCATTAAAATGCTGCCAGTTGGCCCAGTGAGGAACCAGGTTTGAGTTGGCAATAAGAACACGAGGAGCCATTTCGTGAGTGCGAAAAACGCCCACCGGCTTTCCGGACTGAATGAGAAGTGTCTGATCGGTCTCCAGTGATTTGAGAACTGCAGTAATTTGATTAAAACAATCCCAATTTCTAGCTGCCTTGCCAAGCCCTCCGTAAACAATCAACTCATCAGGGTTTTCTGCAACCTCCGGATCCAGATTATTACAGAGCATTCGCAATGCGGCCTCTGTCGTCCAGTGTTTGGCTTCTAGCTCAACACCTGTTTTTGCTTTTATATCACCCTTCGGTTTTGACTGAATCATCCTGTTCTCCCTCAAAATCAACCGTCAGGCATCTTAACTTATTTTGTATTTAAAAGTAAGTATTGGATTCTTTATCTGCTGTCTCCTCTATTCAGATAATGGGAGTCAGACGTTCTTCGTTAAAAGGTCAGCAGCCTGTACGAGATACGGCTAAACGCCCTGAGGCGCTGACATCAATAAGCCTTGCGTTTGTACCGGTACATCCGCTTGCTCTCAGCGTCATGCTAAAGGTGCCGCTATTGAGAAATCCCGAACTGCTGTAACGGACGACGGCAGCCGTACCATTCAGTGTCGTATTATCGAATTGCTCATGAACTTTGATAATGTCTGATGCGTTATCAATACTGCCATTGTCGTTACTGTCTGCGAAAACGATCCAGCCTTTCGACCAGTCTGCTGCTCCCCCACAGGCTGATAAACCGGCATTCGAAGCTGCACATATTGCAACAGACTGCCCTCTTTTAATAGCCTCTGCCCGGGCAAGATGAAAACCTGAGGCCATATCATTTGCAGCTGTTACGACACGATTATTTTGCATCATATGATAAAAACCAGGAACAGCAACAAACATCAGAATTGAAGCCAGCAGCATGGTTATTAAAAATTCTATTAATGTAAAACCGCGTCCGTTCATGATTGAGAGTTCATCAGTGTGCTTATATTTAAGTATACCCAATTAACNNCAAAATGCTATGTTTTAGGCGAGTTGATTATTTTGTCGGAAACTCTCATTTTACCTAAGCGATTGACCAGTAATATAGTTGAAACACCCTTCTGGATATTTTCAATAATAAAATGTCCATTCATAATAGCAGATTGAGGACTGCTGCTGACAGGGATTTCATTGTTTGAGCTAAATCCTTTCCAGCGAATATCCCAGCCCGGAAAATTAAACGCCCATTCATAAATGGTCTGTTGATGCTCATCCATCAATTGAAAGCCATCTGCCCAATTCATACCTTTGGTGGGTCTAAGCGCAAGCTTGCCGTCTTTCAACCAGGCCTGATTCCGTGAAAATTCCATAGCCTGAACCAATTGTTCGATGATATTATTTTTCTGTTCTTTTTCAATAAGATGGCGATGGAAACCTAATCCTGTCAGACTGATAAGAGCAATGATGGCCAGAACAAATAACATCTCCATCAAAGAAAAACCTGAAAGCGAAAGGCGAGTTTTAGCCATTTATCATCGACACAGCTTGGTCAATAATTTTTTTCCATACCTTTTTTTTCAATGTCGAAGAGGAAGCAAGCTTTGAAAGCGATGGAAATTCAATAACTCGATGTGCTCTGTTATTAGAATTCAATTGATCCAGTAATGACTGTGACAATCCAGAATCAAAGTCATAACAAAGACAGGCCTCATCGGCAAGAGCGTTCAGTTCGTCTACTCTGGAGACAAATTGAATCGAATCAATACCAGGCACCCATCTTTTTATTGCCTCGGCGATCGACTCTGCAAGCGGCCTGCCTGTTTCCCGTTCTGAATCTTCTATCATAAAACAGGCTTTCCAGTTAAGAATCTTATCGGTTCGCGGCAGCCAAACTGTCAGCCCCATTTGTTGAAGATAATATAATTTTCTTTTATTCATGCGCTCATACTCGTGCCTGCTTTCGGCGAAGACTCTGTTTCTTCCTCTGCCTCAGGCTTGCAAGTTACGGAAATGGATTCCCATTTCAATTCATTCCATGTTTCTATGTTATACCAATTGTTTTTAACAATACGCTCAGCGTCCTTGACAAATATTTTAAATTCCTTTGTCATTAAGGAATGATATAGCTCATCCCAGTCAACATCAGCCTCTTTCCATTTCTGCAGGTAAATTTCATTATTAAAAATTGATGCATGTTCAAAGAGAAACTGTAAACTCTCTATTGAACTTTTAATATATTCATTGCTGATATTATCGTTTTTTAAATTGCCCAGGACAATCTTCATCATGGCAATCAGGAAATGATGTGCTTCATTTAATTCTTCAGCCCCATCAAGTACCTGCAGACATTGAAGCGGATCATCGATACTCACTGTGTCACGAAGTTTGTTGATAATTTTTTCAGCATTGTTTTTTTGAAACCATTCTACATTAAGAGACATCATTAAAGGAACAACCGCGTTGAAAATACCTACTTTATTTTTTTTGTCATTATTTACCGGCCCAGAATGATTAAAATAAGCATCAAATCGTTTTTTAACTGGCCTCTCTTTATGAATCAGGCTTTCACCAGAAAAATAAATGCCTTCCAATTCCCTTGACCGACTTAATAAATATTCCTTATTTTGAAGTTGAAAAATCTCATCACCAGCAGCCGTGTCATTGATCATCTTCTGAATATTTTGAAACCAGAAATAATGCCCTCGCGAACAGCAATGAATCAGCAGCGCCTCAAGAGACTCAAACGATTCCTGTATCAGTTCATCATTTTTAAATGTCTTATCTTTAATCTCGTAATAATAACGGGAATCCAGGTAATGCGCGGCAGTAATATATCCAGATTCCGAACTTTCTATTTTTTCACGAATGGTTGGTGATAGATAGCTGTCAGTATCGGCTTTGACAACCATTGACTGCATGGGATTATCTTTTAGTTTAAACCGATCGTCAACCCAGTTGCTTGCTGGATCTTTAACACCAGTGAGCAGGCCATATATCCAGTTCAAAAACCAGTTTTCACGATAAACCGTTCTTGTAAGCTTGGTGATTAAGGCTTCTTCATGACCGTAATCAAATTGAACGCCAATCACTTCCGGCCTGACCCCGGAATTTGAACATAGTAAAGTATGCGATTTATCAAATACAGAACTGTCAAGAAAAGCTTCCATGGGGAAGTTAGCTGACACACCGCCATCCGTGTATCGCTTACCGTCTGATAATTCTTTAGGCCTAAAGATAACTGGTAAACTTGCAGAAGCACAAACAGCCTTGCTGACAGAAATATCAGGCGATGCATGAAAGGAAAAATAACTGGTACGACCATTTTCTGTTTCTGTCGCAGTGACGACCAGTTCCTCGCCTATGCCGCAATCGGGAAATTTCTGCCGAAGTTCTTCAAGAAAAGCAAAGGTGATAGGCCCTTCCGGGTAGGGAAGACCATATTTATTTACAATTTCATAAAGCTTATTGCTGATGATGTAATCTAAAAGAGCTTCCAGACGATGCGATTCGGAAAAACCCTGCTTATTCATTTGGATGCTTACCAAATGTTCTTTTTTTATCGGTTCAAGTAAGTCAGCAATTTCGTCACTGTTATATCCCATGTAACATAACAGCGCCATGATCGCGCCAGCAGAACTTCCGGCAAAACGAAGCGGTTTAATCCCGGTATCATTAAATGCCTTCATCACACCGGCATGAGCGTAAATTTTCGGGCCGCCGCCACAAAAAACCAGCATAGGATTATCTGCCGGACGAAGCTCGGTGACCACAAAATCTTTCCTTTCCTGCCGATAAGCGATACTGACCTGACTATGCTCAGGTGATTCACAAAATTGATGCAGTTTTGACTGAGCTTTCCCTTTCCTTTTTACTTTTCCTTTTATTGATGCATTCAATTTTTTTTCTATATCTGATAGGTTAGAGTCTTTTTTATTTTCAGAATCAGAATCTATGCTGTTTTGCTCAATCTGATTTTTTAATGCATGCTCATAACCTTTGCCCCGGTTAGCTACAGGCAGCGGTCTGCCATTAAATATGAAGCGAAAAAAAGCCATAACAGACTGATTAAGCGTCTTGTAATTTCCAATATTATATGATGGATTGCCTATCAGATTTCGGGGATTCTTCGTATCAGAAAAAACCTGTTCCCTCCCGGGAATCGGCAAGGGCCGACCTTCAAATACATGCCGAAAAAATTCAACGAACCAATCAATCATGCGTAAGTACCATGGACGGGGGGGATTAAAAAATTCCCTGACACGATATTCGGACATATGTTGATATCGCTTTTGTCTATCAAGCACTTCAACCGACATAGGATGATACGTTTCACAGAGTTCTTTCAGTTGATTAACTTCAATCCCATTTTCGAATTTTTTTATAATTCTGTCGACTAGCACATCATTTAATACCAATCGCTTAACATTGCCATCAGGAGTGCTTCCAACCTGATCGGGATCAGAATATTTTCCATTATTCTGACTTAAAAATAACCTCCGAAGTCCAAACTGGCTAAAATTAAGAATAAGCCCCTTTTTATTTTGTCGAATTGTGACGCCAGTCAGCTGGTGTTCTTTTAAGGAGCTAATCTCATCAAATTCCCAGTGGTCGAAATGCTCATTAAACAACCAGCTCTTGAATTTCCCCCACCAATTGAGTTTAACTTCCGCCAGATATCCCCTTGATATATTCGTTCCCTGACGATGCAAAAAAACTCGTTCTTTATCATTGTGATGAGGAGCTAATAACCAATTAATAAAATTAGTGCGCGTGGATTCAGTCAGTAACTTAAAATCAATGATCAAGCTTTGATCGTCAAAAAGGTAATCGGCAAGGCTGCATTCTTTGTCAGGTAATTGAGAATTAATTCTTAACTGGCCAATATGCGCTGTTAAAATAATTTTTTTTAACAACTCAACGTTATTGTCAGGATTATTACTGCGGTTAGATAATTTACTTAAAATATCTATCGTTGCCATAGTCATGTATATAGCCTTCCCTGCTTCTGTGAACTAAAGTATTTGTCCGTTACGCAGCAGCACAACACAATTCTTTCACAGAACCCGATGACAACGATGTAAAAAGGGAACTGAAATTAAAGCTATCCCTATCCAATCATGCTAATCACGTCCTGTATCACTCGCATCGGCTGCTTTGCCTGCGTAATCGCCCTTCCCATAACAAGATAATCAGACCCGGCTCTAGAGGCTTGCTCCGGCGTCATTACTCGAATTTGATCATGGGCATCACTGTCGGCCAACCTTATACCTGGGGTCACCGTGAGAAAATTCGCTCCCTGCGCTAATTTCACATCCCGAGCCTCAAAGGCAGAACAAACAACCCCGTCAAGCCCACTATCGGCAGCCAATTGGGTTAAATGATTCACCTGTTCAACAAGAGGCTTTTCTATTCCTGTCTTAATAAGTTGATTTTGGTTCATACTGGTTAAAACGGTTACTGCAATCAATAATGGCTTTTGGTTGCCATAAGACAGTAGCGCATTCTGTGCGGCCGTCATCATTTCTGGGCCGCCGGCAGCATGAACATTCATCATCCAAACCCCCAGATCCGCCGCTGCCTTGCAGGCAGAGGCGACTGTATTCGGGATATCATGAAACTTTAAATCCAAAAAAACCTTAAATCCGCGCTGTATCAGCTGCCTGACAAATTCCGGTCCGAATAAGGTAAACATTTCAGATCCGACTTTTAGCGCACAAAGTTCCGGAGACAGTTGATCAACCAGACAAAGTGCCGGATGAATCTTTGAAAAATCAAGTGCGACAATAAGGGCAGATGACATTAAGCAACCTCAACTTCCATATTGATTGCCGTCTTTAATGCGTCGACAATCACCTTCTGTTCTTCCAAAGTTAAATAAGGATGCATGGGTAAACTCATCACGCGTTCACTGGCTTTTTCTGAATGAGGGAAATCACCTTGCTTATAGCCTAAATATTGAAGCGCAGGCTGCATGTGCATGGAGATAGGATAATGAACAGCTGTAGGCACCCCTTTTTCTGCCATAACTTTCTGCACTTGCTCCCGATCTTCGACTTCAATTGTATATTGAGCGTAAACTGAGGTTTGATTCTCTATCGCAGCCGGCGTTCGGCAAATTCCTTTTAACAGATCATTATATCGCTTCGCAACATCCTGCCTTAGTATCACTTCTTCCGCAAAGATATTTAATTTTTCAATCAAAACGGCCGCCTGAATGGTGTCCATTCTGGCATTTAAACCAATATGCGTATGAGTGTAACGGGCTTCCTGGCCATGAACGCGGATATATTCCAGTTTTTTGGCAATTTCTTCTGACGAAGTAAAACAGGCACCAGCATCGCCATAGGCGCCAAGCGGTTTAGATGGGAAAAAGCTGGTACAGCCAATATGAGAAACCGCACAGGATTTTCTGCCTTTATATTCAGCGCCAAAGCTTTGAGCGGCATCTTCAATGACCGTTAACTGATGTCGGTTTGCAATCTCGTTAACAGCGTCCATATCCGCACAAATACCATAAAGACTGACAGGGATAATCGCCCTTGTTCTCTCCGTAATGGCTGCCTCTATTTTAGAGGGATCGATATTGTAGGTTACAGGGTCAATATCAACAAAAACAGGGGTTGCATGACATAGGGCAATCACCTCAGCCGTAGCAAAAAAACTAAACGGCGTGGTTATCACTTCATCGCCAGGTTGAATCCCTATCGCCATCAAGGCCATCATCAAGGCATCAGTACCGCTTGCACAGCTGATGCAATAATCGGCGCCAACGTATTCCGCTGCCATGGATTCAAATGTTTTCACTTCGGGCCCAAGTATATATTGACCGTGTTCAAGCACTTTTTTAATGCCTTCATTTATTTTATTTTCAATGAGGCTGTATTGTTTTTTTAAATCTATAAATTGCATATGAGTCCTAAAAAAAATTATTAATCACCTTCGAGGCCACGTATTGGCTTCATTTTACCCCATTGTTTACAACTTGGACAGTGCCAATGTAAATGTTTTCCTCCAAAACCACAATTTCCGCATCGATAAACAGGTTTATTCTGTAAAAACTTACTCGTTATGTCATACAGCATACTCAGTTTATCGCGAACTTTGCCATGTGCGGACTCAAGATGCCAGTATATTAAACGGTTTAAACCTCGAATTGACGGATAACGGCTTAAATTTTCAGCAACAAAATCAACAGCAGCATCCAGACCTTCTTCGCGCCTGAGGAAGTCTGCGATAACAAACATTACTGATGATCTCGGGTATTTATTAACCAGCAGCTTTAAATATCCGACACAATCATCCAGAGCATTCATTTGCCGGTAACAATAGACCAATGGCTCAATAATTTCAGGTATAAAATCAGCATCCTGCTGCGGCACTCGCTTTAATGCCCTGATAGCTTGGCGAAAGCGACCGGCTTTCTGTTCAAGAGAGGCCAGCATCAGACTGGCACGCACCGAGCCTTTGTCAATGCTGAGCGCTTGTTTAACACAATATTGTGCCTGCTCAGGATTTTTGTTTTTCAATGCTTTTTCAGCCATTTCACAATAATAGTGAGCGGCCTGAAAATGCAGTTGATTTCCTGTAGATGCTTCAAGTTTATTAATGATATCAAGAGCTTTTTCCCAGGCATTTTCCTGTTGGTATATTGCCAGAAGCTCTTGCAGGCTGGCAGTTTCCCGATTGCCGCCCAGCTCAACAACTTCAAGAAATATCCTCTCGGCTCGATCGAAAACGCCGGCACTCATGTAATCCTGGCCCAAGGCCATCAACGCTTCTTTACGTTGCAGCAGACTCAGTTGCGGTCTTGCAATCAGATTCTGATGGATTCGAATTGCGCGGTCAACTTCGCCTCGGCGGCGAAACAGACTTCCCAAAGCCAAATGCGTTTCTACAGTATCGCTGTCTACTTCAAGAATTTTAATGAAAATATCAACAGCCTTATCTGGTTGTTCGTTTAATAAATAATTAAGACCAACAACATATTCATGAGAAAGGCGATTAACAGTCTCTGATTTTTTATCTGTATAACTTCTTGTTGCAACCCACCAACCGGAATAAGCGGCTGCAGGGAGCAACATTGGCCACAGATTAATCATGAATTTACTCCTGTATTTAGAAACAGACCTTAGTGCATACTGTTTTTTCAATAGATGATATCTGATCTTCTCACATAAAATCAATGAGATTATCGACTCTAATTTAAGATTTTGTTTACAAAACGGTTTTTAAATAGTCAGAATACAGCCCATGGCAAATACTTCAACATTGAGTTTCCATGCCTTTGGCATAGAGGAAATAACATTGTTCAAGAAAGACATTCATGATTGCGGCGACCTGCTGATGACACAATTGTTGAAGACGTGTAATATAGTGATAAGGCTTCGTAAATAAAATAGGATCTAATTGTATGCGTGTTTTTCTTATCATCGTTTATCTTCTGATTATCGTGTTCGGCGTTACGTTTGCAGCATTAAATGCGAATCCAGTGTCAGTCAATCTTTATATTGCAAGTTACAGTCTGCCCGTTTCGGTCTTGATAATCTGTAGCCTTGGCATAGGCCTGTTGCTTGGTTTTTTTCTATTTTATGGGAGATACTGGCGTATTAAACGTAATCTTCGAAAAACCGAAAAACAGCTTGAGCTTGTAAAGAAAGAAATTAAAAATTTACGTTCAATCCCTTTGACAGACAAACATTAATTCAATATTCAAATCGGCTTCCAGATCTTTCCAATCAACATCAATGAAAGTCCGGAAGCAGTGATAAAAGCCTGATAAACGATGCCCACCAAGGTTTGCAATTGCAGCACCAGCCGTAGTTGCTATGGTTGAATCCTCAGCCGTAGTTGCCTTGATAAGCCAAGCGCATCAAGGTTTCCTAAACTTAAATATGAACGGTAGCTCAACTGCAAAACAACAAAGCTTTGTCCCAATGATTCCACAGCAAAACATGCTTCCATATTCTCATCCTGCATCCTTGTATCAAGGTACGTGAAACAAAAAAAAACCGGGAATTAATCCCGGTTTTTAAATAACACATTATTGCTAATGATTATTCTTCTTCTTTATTGCTGCTGGCGATTTTTTCTTTAAGTAAATCACCCAGTTTAGCGGAAGAAGGCTCATTGTTGCTTCTTGTGTATTTTTTGATGGCTTCAGCTTGTTCATGAGCGTCTTTTGCTTTGATAGAAAGAACGACATTTCTGTTTTTTCTGTCAACGTTCATGATTTTAGCTTCAACTACGTCACCAACGTTAATCATGCTTGTCGCATCATCAACTTTCTCGTCAGAAAGTTCGCTGACTTTGATGGTACCGGTGATGTTATCTTCCAGCTCAACAGTAACCATCTTAGGTTCAACTTCAATAACGGTTGCTTTAATGATGGAACCTTTAGGATTCACGTCAACAAAACCGCCGAAGCTATCGCCTTCAAGTTGTTTCAGGCCAAGAGAAATTCGCTCTCTGTCAGCGTCAATCGCAAGAATAACGGCTTCAATTTCCTGACCTTTCTTGAATTGCTTAACGGCTTCTTCGCCAGCATCTGTCCAGGAAATATCAGACAGGTGAACCAGACCGTCAATTTCACCGTCAAGACCAATGAAAATTCCGAAGTCAGTAATGGAACGAATCTTACCGGAAACTTTTTCGCCTTTGTTATGCTTTTCAGCAAACTGTTCCCATGGGTTTTGAACGCATTGCTTCATACCCAGTGAAATACGTCGACGGGTTTCATCAATTTCAAGAACCACAACACTCACTTCATCGCCCATAGAGACAACTTTGCTTGGGTGAATGTTCTTGTTAGTCCAATCCATTTCAGACATGTGAACCAGGCCTTCAACGCCTTCTTCAATTTCAACGAAGCAGCCGTAGTCGGTTATATTGGTAACTTTACCTTTCAGTCTTGTACCGACAGGATAACGGTCAACCAGGTCGATCCAAGGATCATTGCCTAATTGCTTCATGCCCAGAGAAACACGGTTTCTTTCATTATCGAAACTCAGGACTTTCACTCGAACATCCTGACCAACAGTCAGCAGTTCGCTTGGATGCTTAACGCGTTTCCAGGAGATGTCGGTAATATGTAACAGACCGTCAATTCCGCCAAGGTCGATAAACGCACCATAGTCGGTAAGATTTTTAACGATACCGTTTAATTCCTGACCTTCATGCAAGGACTCAAGCAGAGCCTGTCTGTCAGCGCTGCTTTCTTCTTCAACAACAGCACGACGGGAAACAACAATATTGTTTCTCTTGATATCCATTTTGATAACTTTGAATTCAAGCTCTTTGCCTTCAAGGTAGGATGGATCACGAACAGGTCTGACGTCAACAAGCGAGCCAGGTAAGAAAGCGCGGATAGATCCGATTTCAACAGTAAAGCCACCTTTGACTTTTCCGGAAATAAGACCCGTAACTGTTTCATTGTTATCGTGTGATTTAGAAAGATTGCGCCAGGCTTCCTGACGTTTTGCTTTCTCTCTGGAAAGAAGGGTTTCACCGTAGCCATCTTCTACGGAGTCAAGCGCGACTTCAACAGTATCGCCAACGCCAACTTCCAACTCACCGTTTTTATCAGTGAATTCTTCAACAGGTACAATACCTTCAGACTTCAAACCCGCATTCAGGGTTACGTAGTCATCATCGATATTGATAACTTTTGCGTTGATAATAGCACCTGGGTAAAATTGAGCGCCTTCTATACTTTGCTCAAATAATTCTTTAAAACTTTCAGACATGTTTAATAAACTCGTTAGTGAACCAATGAAAAAAAGAATACATAGGGCATTCTCTTTTTCCCCAATATCATTACACGCTATTCTTACATTATTATCATACTGGAAAACAGCAGAATATTATGAAGATATAAAACGCTCCTCAACTAATTTTAATACATAATCGAAGACTTGTGTAATATTTAAATTTGTTGTGTCAATTATTTCAGCATCGAAAGCAGGTTTCAGCGGCGAATGTGCTCGTTCACTGTCCCTTTTGTCGCGTTGAGATAATTGATCGACAACCTCGGCGAGGCTATCATGAATTCCTTTACTTTTCAACTCTAAATAGCGTCTTTTTGCTCTTTCCTGCTGAGAAGCATCAAGGTAAATCTTTAACTGGGCATCAGGAAAAACCACCGTACCCATATCCCGACCATCAGTGACCAGCCCCGGAGCTGTTGCAAAAGCCCTTTGGCGTTCAAGCAAAGCCTGACGGACATCAGGATATACGCTGATGGTGGAGGCCATTTTTCCACATTCCTCGTTCCTTATCGACTGAGAAATGTCCTGACCGTCCAGAAGAATTTGTTGTCGGCCTTCTGCAAGCATATTAAACTTTAAATCAAGCGCCTTCGCTTCTTCCGTTAAGCGCTTAATATCCGTCGGGTCAATTCCCTGTTGAATCATTCTCGTAGCCAACGCGCGATAAATCACGCCGCTGTCAAGAATATGCCAACCCAGATGAGCGGCCAGCTTTTGACAAATTGTTCCTTTACCTGTGCCGCTTGGGCCATCAATGGTAATGACTGGAACAGAGGTTTCAGAATTCATGATGGTACTCCTCAATGTTCAATCCTGCTTTTTCAGCAGTTTTCACAAAACCTGGAAAAGAGGTTTGGATGTTCTTACAGTTTTTAACAATAACCTCTGATTTTGCAGCAGCGCCGGCAATTAGAAAAGCCATGGCAATGCGATGATCCTGATAACTGTCAACGATACCGCCCTTCAACTGACCACCCTTAATATATAGGCCATCCTCAAATGCCTGAGTATCGATACCCAAGGTTTGTAAGCCTTCGACCATGACAGAAATTCTATCCGATTCTTTAAATCGCAATTCCTTTGCACCATGAAGCAAGGTCTGGCCTTTTGCATGCGCTGCAGCAATAAAGAGTGCTGGAAACTCGTCGATGGCTAAGGGAACCAACGCTGCCGGAATATCAATTCCTTCCAGCTCAGCAGAAAGAACCCTGATATCAGCAACCGGTTCTTCTCCGCACAGGCGTTTATTCTGGATGCTGATATCAGCGCCCATAGCCTGAAGAATCGTCAGTAAACCGGTACGGGTCGGATTTACGCCAACATTTCTTATCAGCAAATCCGAACCGGGAAGAATACTCGCAAGAACGATAAAAAAGGCGGCTGAAGAAATATCGCCAGGAATAATAATGTCAGTACCCTTTGGCTCTCCATCAGAATTAATTGCTATGGTTTTATTGGCTTTCCTGAGGGGGTATGAAAAACTGGTCAGCATTCTCTCCGTATGATCGCGGCTGAACTGCTGTTCCGTAACTTCGGTGTTGCCCTTTGCATACATCCCTGCCAGCAATATTGCAGATTTTACCTGTGCGCTGGGTACGGGCATCTGATAATCGATGCCCTGCAACTGAGAAACCGGTTTAATGTAAATAGGCGGCCTCCCCTGATTATTGTGTATATCTGCACCCATTAAGCTTAACGGCCTGCAAACCCGTTCCATCGGGCGTTTTAAAAGGCTATGATCCCCTGTGAGTTGGCTTGGGAACTTTTGCCCGGCTAGTAAGCCGGTTAATAATCTCAAAGTGGTACCTGAATTTCCGCAATGGATAACGGAGTCCGGCGGAGTTAATCCATATTTTCCCACACCGTGAATAATAAGCCGATTATCAAAAGGGCCTTCATAAGTAACGCCCATCTGAGCAACGGCATTTAAAGTGGCCAGGCAGTCTTCTCCATCCAGAAAACCATTGATAGTTGTGGTTCCTTTGGCGATAGCAGCCAATATTACAGCCCGATGGGAAATGGATTTATCACCCGGCATAAACAATTCACAATCGAGAAAACCTATGGGGCGACTGATAAAATCGGTTTCTTTCAAGATAAATTATCCTTTGAAAAAGCTTTGAGGCAATCTATCAACTTTTGGACGCCTGCCAGCGGCATCGAATTATATAGACTGGCTCTGAAACCACCGGCAAGACGGTGGCCTTTTAGGTTGTATAATCCCTGCCCTTCCAGATAGTTTAATAAGTTCTGTTCATGAGCAACATTTTTTATGTAAAAACAGACATTAATATCTGAGCGGCTGTTTTTTTCTATCGGGCAATAAAATTCATCAGATTCATCAATAAACTGGTAAAGTAAAGCTGATTTTTCCAGTTGTTCTTCGTGAATTTTCTTTACGCCGCCCTGTTTCTTTATCCAGGAAAACATCTTTGAGGCAACATAGCAGTTAAACGTTGGAGGAGTTGCATACAATGATTCATATTTTGCCTGAATGTTGTAATCAAACATCGATGGAAGATTATTTTTCGAAGAAGATTCCAGAAGATCATCCCGTATGATAAGCAGCGTCATTCCAGCATTGGCAATATTTTTCTGGGCGCCGGCAAAGATGAGGCCATAACGGCTGATGTCAAGGGGTTCCGTCAATAAACAGGAGGTCATATCAGCAACCAGAGTTCTCTCTCCTGCATCAGGAATGGAATGAAACTGAATGCCATTGACGGTTTCATTGGGCGTATAATAAACGTATTTACAGCTTTCATCGATATTACTGTTAGTAAAATCCGGGATAGATACAGGCTTTTCTATACGGCCGCCTGCAAGCAGTATTGCCTTCCCCATTTTATCGGCTTCCTGAAAAGCCATCGATGACCATAGACCGGAAACAATATAACCGCCTTTCTGACCAGTCGTTAATAAGTTCATGGGGGTCAGGGCAAAGTGCGTTCGAGCGGCACCTCCCATAAATACGACTTTATAATTATCGGGTATGCTAAGGATTTCCCGAAGCATATCTTCCGCTTCTTTCATCATCTTGATAAAGGGTTGGCTGCGATGCCCTGCTTCAAGAATAGAAATATCAAGTCCCTGCCAGCTTAATAACTCATCTTTGATATCAACCAGCAGAGACTCCGGCAACATCGCCGGGCCGGCATTGAAATTATACCCCCTGTTCATCATCATCCTGAGCGGAAGTATCCATTTCACTGGAGGCATCTGAAAGTTCTACAGCTTCCGATTCATCAGATTCTTCACTAAGTTCTTCGCTGATTTCTTCAATACGTTGCATACCAATGACATGTTCGCCTTCTGCAACATTAATCAGGCGTACACCCTGTGTGTTTCTACCGATAACAGAAATTTCTTCAACTCTGATGCGGACCAGAGTTCCTTTATTGGTAATCAGCATGACATCATCAGAATCATCCACCAGCACGGCACGAACAACTTTACCGTTTCTGTCATTGACCTGTATAGAGATAACGCCTTGACCGCCTCTGCCAGATACGCGATATTCATCTAGCTCTGTTCGTTTACCATAGCCATTTTCAGTTGCAGTAAGGATTTTACCCTCTGCTCTTGCAACAACCAGAGAAATTACGTTCTGATCTTCGGCAAGCTTAACGCCGCGAACCCCTCGAGCCGTTCTACCCATAGGACGAACAAGACCCTCCGAGAACCGAATGACTTTACCTGCATCGGTAAACAGCATGACATCTTTTTGGCCATCGGTGATATCAACACCGACCAGGAAGTCATCTTCATTCAAATCAACTGCAATGATTCCATTGGAACGTGGGCGGCTGAATGCGCTTAACGGAACTTTTTTCACAGTACCTTTACGCGTTGCCATAAAGACATAATATCCATCAAGGTACTCTCTTACCGGCATCATTGCGTTAATATACTCATTTTCAGACAGCGGTAAAATATTAACAATCGGTTTGCCGCGCGATGTTCTGCTGGCGAGCGGAAGCTGATAGGCTTTCAGCCAGTAGAGTTTACCGAAATTAGAGAAGCATAATAATGTATCATGAGTGCTGGCAATCACCAGCCGTTCAACAAAATCTTCATCTTTGATTTGTGTTGCCGACTTTCCTTTTCCACCACGTCGTTGAGCCTGATAGGCAGCCAGCGGCTGATATTTTACATAGCCAAGATGCGACAGGGTAACAACAACATCTTCTTCGGTGATTAAGTCTTCAATGGTTAAATCTTCCTGAGATGCAGTGATTTCAGTTCGTCTGTCATCATTAAACTGGGTTTTTACATCGATCAATTCTTCTTTAATGACCAGCATTAACCGCTCGGGAGAGGCAAGAATATCAAGAAGATCTTTGATCGCTTCCAAAAGCTGTTCAAATTCATTGATGATTTTATCTTGTTCCAGTGCTGTCAAACGGTGCAATCTTAATTCCAGAATAGCCTGTGCCTGAGCCGGTGAAAGATAATAACCATTATCTTTCATGCCGAATTCTTCGGGGAGATCATCAGGACGAGAAGAATTTGAACCGGCACGCTCAATCATGGAGCTGACCATTCCTGGATTCCAGCTTCTGGCCAGTAAGGCATCTTTTGCTTCCTGAGGCGTGGGTGAGTTTTTAATCAACTCAATCATTTCATCAATATTGGCAAGTGCGATACCCAAGCCTTCCAGAAGATGCGCTCTGTTTCTTGCTTTTTTCAATTCAAACAAGGTCCTGCGGGTGACCACCTCGCGACGGTGTTTAATGAAATAATCAAGAATCTGCTTTAAGTTTAATGTTCTAGGTTGGCCGTCAACCAAAGCCACCATATTGATTCCAAAAACGTTCTGCATTTGAGTATGGGCATAAAGATTGTTAAGCACAACCTCGGCAACTTCACCGCGCTTGAGTTCGATGACAACGCGCATCCCCTGTTTATCAGACTCGTCTCTCAGTCCTGAAATACCCTCAATTTTTTTGTCGCGAACCAGTTCGGCTATCCGTTCAATCAAACGGGCCTTGTTAACCTGATAAGGCAATTCATTAATAATAATGGCCTGACGGTTGGAGTGGCTATCGGTTTCAACATCAGTTCTGGCGCGAATAAGGATTCGACCCCGTCCGGTCCGGTAAGCCTGGATAATGCCGGCACGGCCGTTAATAATACCGGCTGTGGGGAAATCCGGGCCAGGAACGTAATCCATCAGCCCGTCAATATCAATTTCCGGGTCATCAACCAATGCAATGCAGGCATCAATAATTTCACCAAGATTATGCGGAGGAATATTGGTTGCCATACCGACTGCAATACCTGCAGAACCATTAACCAGCAAATTAGGGATTCTGGAGGGCAACACCACTGGCGCAAATTCAGTTTCATCATAGTTTGGAGCAAAATCAACTGTATCTTTATCCAGATCGGCCAGCAGCGAATGAGCAACTTTTGACATTCGAACTTCGGTATATCGCATCGCAGCCGGGGCATCGCCGTCAATCGAACCAAAGTTCCCCTGACCATCAACAAGCATGTAGCGCATTGAGAAAGGCTGTGCCATTCGGACAATGGTATCGTAAACAGCCGTATCGCCGTGAGGATGGTATTTACCAATGACATCCCCAACCACCCTTGCAGATTTCTTGTAGGGCTTATTCCAGTCATTTCCCAGCTCGTTCATCGCAAAAAGCACACGGCGATGAACCGGCTTCAGTCCATCCCGAACATCGGGCAACGCCCGTCCGACAATGACGCTCATTGCATAATCAAGATAAGACTGTTTCAGCTCGTCTTCAATATTGACAGGTAAAACTTCTTTGGCTAAATCTACCATGGCTCTGCAATATCCTTAGCATTAATAAGTTGAAAGACATTAGAATATCACATCGCCATCAGCAATTGAATTGGGTTCATGGTTTAAATCATTTTTTTTATCCCAAGCCAACTATTTTTTTTATTTACCCCGTTAAAGAATTGACTGGCAGCAGCCATTTTTATATAGTTCCCCTCAAATCTGCAGGAAAACAGTAATAATAATATATTTTCAGGAGACCACATGACTGACAAAACCGCGACGCTGCACATTGATGGACTTGAGCCCATCAGTCTGCCGATACACAGCCCAAGCCTTGGCAAAGATGTTATTGACGTAAACGCACTGGGGTCTGAAGGATATTTCACTTACGACCCGGGTTTTGTATCAACCGCTTCCTGTGAATCTAAAATCACCTATATTGACGGGGATAAAGGCATTCTTCTTTATAGAGGATATCCCATTGATCAACTGGCAGAAAAGAAAGATTTTCTTGACGTCAGCTACTTATTGCTGAACGGCGAACTGCCTGACAGCAGTCAAAAAACACAGTTTGTCAATCAAATCAATAATCACACCATGGTACATCAACAGATGTATCAGTTCCTGAATGGTTTCAGACGGGATGCACACCCCATGGCAATCATGGTTGGCATGGTTGGAGCCCTGTCGGCTTTCTATCATGAATCTCTTGATATTTCCAACGAAGATGATCGTTATGTGTCGGCCATACGCATGGTTGCTAAAATGCCGACCATTGCAGCAATGACTTATAAATACTCTATTGGCCTGCCTTACATGTACCCACAAAATAAAATGTCTTATGCTGAAAACTTTATGCATATGATGTTCGGAGTGCCTTCAGAAGAAACCACGCCAGATCCTGTGATTTCAAAAGCCATGGATACTATTTTTACGCTGCATGCAGATCATGAACAAAATGCTTCAACTTCAACGGTCAGGCTGGCCGGTTCAACAGGAGCAAATCCATTTGCCTGTATTTCTGCAGGAATCGGCGCACTTTGGGGGCCTGCTCATGGCGGTGCAAACGAAGCTTGCCTCAATATGCTTAAAGAAATTGGTGATGTTTCACAAATTGGTAAATACATCAAAAAAGCCAAAGACAAAGATGATCCGTTCCGGTTAATGGGCTTTGGGCATCGTGTTTATAAGAGTTATGATCCTCGTGCAAAAGTCATGCGAGACACTTGTTATAAAGTCCTTGATAAAGTCGGCGCGCACGATGAGCCACTCTTTAAACTGGCACTTGAGTTAGAACGAATTGCCTTGGAAGATGAATATTTCGTTGATAAAAAACTCTATCCAAATATCGATTTCTATTCCGGAATTACCTTGAATGCCATTGGCATACCTACCAATATGTTCACAGTAATTTTTGCGCTGGCAAGAACGGTTGGCTGGATGTCTCACTGGATGGAAATGGTTGAAACCAAATCACGGATTGGCAGACCTCGTCAGTTATACACCGGCGAAAAGACAAGAAACGTTAAGTAATTACTTAGCGCTGCTGGAATTGCGTATTGCCAGGAATTGAAACGCTATGATCCTCAGTCATTATGTTGATCATAGCGTTTCCTGGTTGCGCGGCTGGCTTTCTTGAAGCAGGTTCGTATCTCTTGACACATTGCCGGATAAACCTGAAAAAATAAGATTTAGAGCTACATCGTCAAACAAAATTCAATTTACCCCTGTAATTTAAGGTAAAAAAATTGCCATTTTTCGTAAGATCAGGCAAAATATACAATTTTTAGAATTCAATCCAGAGGATTTATGGCAAAAGAAGATCATATAGAAATGCAAGGGACGGTTATTGATACCCTGCCGAATACCATGTTCAGAGTTGAACTTGAAAATGGGCACATTGTTACCGCACATATTTCAGGCCGCATGCGAAAAAATTATATTCGTATTTTGACCGGTGATAAGGTAAAAGTTGAACTGACGCCATATGACCTGACGAAAGGTAGAATTACCTTCCGTGACAAAGGTTAATCCGTACATCTTAAACCCATAAGAATCATTCGAGATCTTTCCCTTGATGCGCTTCCCTTATCAAGGCTACGGCCGATCAGGCAAACCAACGCGTAGTCTTGATAAGCGAAGCGCATCAAGGTTTTTTTCACCGGTTCAACTCAAAATTCGACAACACTTTTCCATCTGAAATCTATTGCATACACGGTTTCTTTTAACAACATTCCGGTAATATTAAACCCATAAGAATCATTATACCAAGCGGATGGAAATTGACTCATGAAATATAGAATTAAAGACCAGACAGTTTCTGTAAAGACTGGCGAATCAATTGTTCGCAGCTTTTTTGTCCGTCGTGCAGTTGTTTAACAACTTTTCTCGCTTCTGAGGCCTTGTATCCTAAAGCCTCAAGAGCAGATATAGCTTCTTCTGCGACATCAGAGGTTAGAACAGATGAGGAGATATTGCTCGAGCTTGTGCATAGGTCAGTTAAGGAGTCCCTCAATTCAATCAGCATCCGCTCAGCGGTTTTTTTGCCAATTCCTGGTAATTTAACCAGACGAGCCGGATCTTCATCACGTATACACTGAACAAAGTCCTCCGGAGAAATACTGGACAATATTGCAATGGCAGATTTCGGACCAATACCGTTGATTCGAATCAATGTTCTAAATAAGGAACGCTCGGATTGATCAAGAAAGCCATATAACAACAGGGCATCTTCGCGAACTACGGTATGAATATGCAGTGAAATCGGGGAGATGGCCGCATCCAGTTTAAAAAAAGTATTAAGTGAAGTTTCAACATCATAACCAACCCCCTGCACATCAATAACCAGTTTACCGGGTTGAGTTTTATCTACAATGTTGCCTCTGAGCCATCCAATCATATTGTTGTTCTCCTGCGAGCCGTTCTTTTTGTTAAAGCTCTTGAATGTGGTGCGTTTCTAAAATGGCTATGGCAAATGGCTATCGCCAGAGCATCGGCAGCATCGGCCTGAGGGCAGCGGTTGAGCGATAAGAGCTGGACGACCATATGCTGCACCTGCTCTTTTGTAGCCGCGCCATAACCAACAATAGCCTGTTTTATTTCTCTGGGAGAATATTCATTGATAACTCGCCTGTGGGAAGCCGCAGCAACCATTGCTACGCCTCTGGCATGGCCAAGCTTTAATGCTGATGAGGGATTATGATGGACGAAAAGTTGCTCAATGGCAATTTCTTCTGGAGCATATTCATCCATCAACTGGCAAATGCCATCATAAATTTTCAACAAGCGCTCGCCAAGATTGCCGTCCCCAGTACGAATGCAACCGCTGTCAATGTATTTTAGCTCCCTACCGGCGACTTTAATCAAGCCATAGCCGGTCACCCTGGAGCCAGGATCTATCCCTAGAATGCTTGTCATTTATTAATCAGTTCCCAAACCTCTTCCGGTATTTCAGCATTGTAATAAACTTCCTGGACATCGTCCAAGTCTTCAAGCATATCAATTAATTTTGCTAAGGATTGTGCGCTGTCAGCATCAACAGGAATTTCATTTTCAGCTCTCATGGCAAGCTGTGACTGTTCAACTTCAAATCCGCCTTTACTCAGTGCATCTAAAACCTGATGGTACTTTTCAGCGGGTGTAATAATTTCAATTTGCCCTTCATCACTAAGAATATCCTGAGCGCCGGCCTCTAAAGCGATATCCATCACATCATCTTCCGAGACGCCAGCAGACAACAGAATTTCACCTTGATGATTAAACATATAGGCAACGGAACCGTCCGTACCAAGGTTTCCGCCAAATTTGGTGAAGGCATGACGGACTTCGGAAACGGTACGGTTTTTATTATCTGACAGACAATCAACCAACACGGCAACACCGCCGGGTCCGTATCCTTCATAACGCATTTCCATCATGTCGCCGCCTTCCTGACCGCCTGCGCCCTTTTTGATGGCTTTATCGATAGTATCACGCTTCATATTGGCTTTTAATGCCTTGGTGACAGCGTCTCTTAAGCGTGGATTGCCGGTTTCATCATCGCCGCCCATTCGAGCTGAAACAGTGATTTCCCGGATTAATTTGGTGAAGATTTTAGCGCGTTTTGCGTCCTGAGCTGCCTTTTTAAATTTGATATTCGCCCATTTGGAATGACCAGCCATATATAAACCCTATTTAACAAAAGTAAAAACAGGGTTTATTATACAATGCTGTTATTGAAATTAAAATCTTCATCTTATCATGACTAGTACCTCATCCTG
>FYBJ01000084.1_pt1 | contig 36505 bp, 34 predicted proteins | sample 1134611 | NCBI WGS metagenome assembly FYBJ01 (sample SAMEA104116008, study PRJEB20421) | marine metagenome | isolation source: marine
GAACGCTGACGGGGGACACGTCGACCACTACGCTTGCACGAGATATATGAGGCGTTGGGATACCCTCAATCCAGCGCAACAAACCTCCTTAAGAGCATGGTGATGATGGGCTATTTAAATTATAGTCACACCACTTGGACGTATTTGCCGACAGCCCGCGTTGCATCTTTGGGCAAGTGGCTTTTCCAGTTCATGTACGGCCAGCGCGATTATCGGGGGCTGATAGATCGTATCCAGCGCGAGACGGATGAGACGGCCGTGCTCGCTATGCAGAACGATCTTTTCATTCAGTATGTGACGGTTTGTGAACCTGAGCATGATGAGAAGATACCACCGCCCGAAGGCGGGCTGAGGGTCATGACGCGCAGTTCAGCTGGACTGGCGCTAATGAGCGAAATGTCAGATCGCCAGGTCGAAAAACTGATTAGACAGATCCATTATTACGAGCTGTCCGGTGAAGATGCCCTCAACCTGAAAGACATTATGCGCGAGGTCGATTGGGTGCGCCGCACAGGATATTGTCTTTTGAAAGACAGCATCCCGGGAGCGAGCGGCATCGCCTTCCCGTTACGCGACGAACATCACGGTATTCATATGGCTATTGGCGTGGGCGGGACGACAGACCGGATATCTCGAAAGGAAGTCGATATCATCGAGATTGTCCAGAACGCGATCAGCGAGTTCGAAGCGGAAGCCAGCGAGTTTGATGAGCAGGCTCTTACCAACAAGCTTAGAGAAATGCGCAAACGTGTGCACCAGACCAACGAACACTATCACTCGCTTTACTAGCAGCAGACTTTCGGCAAGAGTGCGTATTTCACAGATGTGATTGACGTGTCCGACCGCGTTAATGCCTGCGCGTTTCCAGGACCGATTGCTACCTCGACACCATGTCGAATGGTTCCCAAGAAAGCTCTCAGCCTCAGGCCAAGCAGCGCCATGCAATAGTAACGGGAGCGGCAAGAGGGATCGGTCTTGAGATCGCAAGGAAGCTGGCGGACGACGGATTTGCGATAACTGCGATTGACCATGATGCCGAGGCTTTGGAACAAGCACGTGAGCGTCTTCCCGACAATGCACGCCTGATATCACTGGACATTACTGACAGAACGTCAGTTCACCGCTGTTTGAGTGAGCTTCCCGACGTGGGGGCATTGGTCAACAATGCCGGAGTTGCTGGCGAGTTGCTTCCGCTTTCCAAGCTTTCTAGCGAAAGTGTCAGGCGAGTGCTGAAGGTCAACGTGAAAGGCACCTTCATCATGTCACAGGAGGCCTTGCGCCGGATGAGTGCTGGCAGCACAATCATCAACATCGCATCGCGCGGCTATCTAGGAGGTGCAGGGGCTTCCCATTATGTTGCTTCGAAAGCCGGCGTAGTTGGATTGACGAGAGCGATGGCAGCTGAGCTTCGATGGAAAGGTATCCGCGTCAACGCGGTCGCCCCCGGGATGGTAGAAACACGCATGATTCAGGGTTTTAGCCCGAAGATGAAAGCCGCCCTGGAGCGGTTGGAGCCCGAGGGGCGGGCGGCAGAACCAGTGGATATCGCCAACATTGTCACCTTCCTTGCCTCACCCGCTTCGAGGCTGATGACTGGCCAAGTTTTGCTTGCAGATGGCGGCAAGTCTCTCGGCACGATGCCATACTAGTAGGGACATGAAACAATGATAACCGTTATCGGCCCGGGGATGGAAACAGATGCGCTCACAGCGCTCGTTGCAGACCAACCAGATAACCGATGCGACTTGCTCTTGGTCAATGCGCTTAGCGATTCTGCAGCAAACGATTTTGATCAACTGGATGACCAACTCTTCGACAAGCGCTGTATCGAAGACGTGGTCGATTGCTTCTCCGATATTTCTGGGATTTTACCCAGTCTTCGGACTGGATCGCGAATTGTTTTTCTGGTTCCTTCTGACTTTCTCGGCGGGACAGGTTGCGCATATCAGGCGACATCCGCTGCAATGTTGGTCGGATTAGCCCGATCGCTCGCGCTTGAGTTGGCGGATCAGATGATAACTGTGAACTGTCTTGCCCCTAGTAAAGATGGCAAGCTTGATGGAATGCGAGAAAGTATCGCCTTCCTACTCACAGATAAAGCTGCAGACGTTTCCGGACAGGTCATTCTCATAGATGGCGGCACGAACCTCTCGCTTAGGAAATCCTAACGCGCGATTTCGAATTAGATCTGGCGTCTTCTGCGTCGGCCTAGGTTCAATGACCGCCATTATGTGAAACAGTAGAGCGCGCCTTTTCCCATACATCGCATTATCATTCCTGAGGCTCGAAAGCGGAATGTCTGCTAACGACCCAAATTAGGGTCACCGAATTGCCGCTAGGCCGGCCGATTTGCATTGTTCAGCGCGGGCCCTATGCTCTGTCACCTATCCCACGCATCGAAACGCAATTGGGCTTGTTGAGCGAGCATGCGAAACATTTGCCCGAGAAGACAAAGGCGCAACAGCTCCCGATATGCAATCAAGCAACGAATTCCCGATTGATCCCCCTATAACCGACTTACCGATCGATACCCATGACCGGGGTTTCTACGACGGTTTCAGCCGCGAAGTGACGATACCAGGGAAGATCATTGTCTCGCTGCTGATCATGTGGGCGATCTTTTTTCCAGTACGCGCGAACGAAACGCTCAGCGCTGCGAATGAGAATATCATTTCGAGTTTCAGCGGGTGGTACGTCTATCTGGTCGCGCTGCTAATGATCATCGCTTTGGTGCTTGCAGCTTTCCCGCAATCTGGCCGTTTGCGGATCGGCGCACCTGACGACAAACCCGAATTCTCCCGCTTTTCATGGTTCGCCATGCTGTTTGGCGCAGGAATCGGCATCGGCATGCTGACTTTCTCAACCGGCGAGCCGCTGGCGCACTTTTCAAACAATCCAGAGATCATCCGAGGAGCAATCGAAGCGCGCTCGGCTGAGGCGGTTAGGCCGGCCTATGTCTACACCTTCCTTCATTGGGGATTTGCTGCCTGGGCGACCTATGCCTTGGTCGGTTTGGCAATCGGTTATGTCTCCTATCGCCGTGGACTACCTTTGACGATCCGCTCGGCGCTCGTGCCGCTGTTCGGAGAGCGCATGTCAGGCGCGGCTGGTCACGTGGTAGACGTGGTGGCGGTAGTTGCCACGATATTGGGTGTTGCGGTCACAATGGGGCTGGGCGTCGAGCAATTCGTGGCTGGTCTCTATCGCGTCGGAATGGGTGACTGGCTTATCAATTCCGAAGGGACGGCCAGTACAAGCGCGATTGTGGTCGCGCTGCCGGTGTTGGTTGGCGCGTCGACGGTCAGCGCCTTGTCGGGGGTTGGCAGAGGAATCAAATGGCTTTCCAACCTCAACATGGGACTGTCGTTCCTGTTACTGGCTCTGTTCGTGATTGTCGGTTCTGGCCTTTATGGTTTGCAGCTCATGGGGAATGGACTGGTCGACTATATTGCTGCGCTTCCCGCCAAGACACTGACACTGTTCGCCAGCGACGGAAGCCAGGTCTCTGAACAGCTGGTGCAATGGCAGCTCGACTGGACCATCTTTTATTGGGCCTGGTGGATCGCCTTTGCGCCGTTCGTGGGCATGTTCATTGCCCGGGTCTCGCGCGGGCGGACAGTGCGCGAGTATGTGCTGGGCGTTATTCTGGTGCCATCGCTGATGTGTTTTGTTTGGATGGCAATCGTTGGCGGCACCGCGATTGATCTGGAGCTGAGCGGCGTGGCCCAAGGTGCTATCGTGAACTCCGGAATTTCAGATCAGCTTTATGCCACGCTGGCCGTGCTGCTCGATCCGAACGTTGCGCTGCTGGTCTCGGTTTTGGTGGTGGTATTGCTGATGACCTACCTCGTGACTTCGGCTGATAGCGCAATTTTGATCGTCAACACGATCAATGGTGCAGGCGAAGATGAAGGGCGGCGCCGCTATCACATCCTGTTCTGGGGAGCAGCGTTGGCATTTATCGTGGGTAGCATGCTGGTACTGGGCGGGATCGATGCGATCCGCATCACCATGATTATAGGTGCGCTGCCATTCTCCTTCGTGCTGGCGCTAATGGCGATCGCGATTATCAAGGCGATTGTGTTCGACCTTATCCGCAAGAGGCACGGGGTGCCGACCACCGCCGAAGCGTGCGTGGAATGGGCCGCCGCCAAGTAGAGTCAAGTGCTTAGAATATCGAGAACTTCGGTGCGTCGTAGTGAAAATTCAGAGCTACTTGAGTATACATCAATATACTTGTAAATACAGTTGGATATTTTTAATACAAATGAAGTAAAAAAAATCAGTAATTGTATAAATATATTCTATATTTGATTTATATTTACAAATAAGAGTCTATGTTGTTTTAAAGCAACATAGGAGTCTTTTTTCAAAGTTTTTACCCGTACTGCTGTGGTGGACTCCTCCATGTATTGTTACCGCGCGTGGTCAAAGCTATGACTTCATCATATTTCCTCCCGTTTTGACCGTAAATACTGGCACCATGCGCTTTTGTGCATCGATGCCGTGCGTCTGATCGGGAACAGCAAAAGGGCAGCAATAATGAGAAAATTCGCAAGCAGTGTGTCGCTTGGCGCGGTCGCAGTGGCAATGGCCACGCCCGCCATGGGACAAGATCAAACCCAGCCAGCGCAGGATGGTGAACAGCAGCGCACCGGCGGTGTTCCCGTCATCGTCGTTACAGCTCAACGTCGCAGCGAAGACCTGCAGGACGTTCCAGTATCGGTACAGGCGCTTGGCCAGGAAGGGCTTGAGCAGCTCAATATCGATACGTTCGAAGATTACCTCGAGCAGCTGCCAACAGTAACTGCCGGCGGTTCTGGTCCCGGACAAAGCACAATTTACATTCGCGGCCTGGCGTCAACCACGCCCAACCTCACGACCGCTGGTGTGGCCGGCCTCGCGCCAAACGTAGCGCTTTACCTTGATGAACAACCGCTATCGCAGCCAGGCCGTAACCTGGATGTCTACGCGGCTGACATGGAGCGCATTGAAGTGCTGTCCGGTCCGCAAGGAACCCTGTTTGGCGCAAGCTCTCAAGCAGGCGTTGTGCGCCTGATCACCAATAAGCCGAGCCTTGCAGGTTTTGATGCAAGCGCGTCAGCTGGGGTCTCATTCACCAAGGGCGGCGAGACCAGCTACAAGGCCGAAGCCATGCTGAACGTGCCGGTGACGGACACGATTGCATTGCGTGGCGTAGTCTATCTAGATGACCAAGGCGGGTACATCGACAACGTCGCTGGAACGCGCGATGCAAGTGAGAGCGGGCGCTTCCGCACGGCGGGCACGGTTCGCGACAATGGCGTCCCCGTCAGCGCCGGGCGCGCGGGCTTCCAGGCTGGTGCCGATCTCTCTGGCGTCAATCTGATCGACGCCGACAACAGCGGACTTGTCGAAGACAATTTCAATGACACGCAGTACGCCGGCTTCCGCGCCACTGCGCTTTGGGAAGTGACGCCCGACTGGAAGGTAACTGTCGCTCACTCTCGTCAGAGCGTTGAGAGCGATGGTGTGTTCTTCGCTGATCCGGAACTCGACGGCCTCGATGATCTGGAAATCCAGCGTTTCGAAAATGATCGCATTGAAGACGATTTTTCCAACACCAGCTGGACTGTTGAAGGCCGCTTGGGCGCTTTGGATATCGTTTACAGCGGCGCATACACTGACCGTGAAACGCAGCAGCGCGTCGACTACTCGGATTATCTCTTCGTCGGACAGTACCTGCCCTATTATATCTGTGATACCGCAGTGGTTTATCCGGGCTATGTGACCAATGCTCCGGCCGATCCGACCTGTCAGGCCCCGAACCTGTTTGTTGCATCAAATACGGATACCACTGTATTTACGCAGGAATTCCGGGTCAGCACGCCCCAAGATGCACGTATTCGTGCGACTGCGGGTGCTTTCTACAGCGATCTTGAACTCAAGGAGCTGAACGACTTTACATATCCCGGCTCACAGTTTGTTCGCGGTGCCGATGGTGTGACGACTGGCTTCCTGCCGAACTTCCCGCTCACCAATGCAAGTGCTGCCAGCGGCGGTAATGCCTCGCAAGGCTATTTCCAGGAAGCGGGTCCATTCCCAACAGGCGTAATCTTCCGCAACGATATTCGTCGGACAGATGAGCAGCTGGGCATTTTCGGCGAAGTCGCATTCGACATTATTCCCGAAACGCTTACGATCACAGGTGGCGCACGCTATTACGATATCGAAGTTGATCTGGAAGGCAGTGCCAACTCGTCCTTCTTCAACCTCAATTCGGCGATCTTCGGGCCAAATTCGGGCGTACCAGCAGGTACAGGTGCTGACGCGCAGCTTGCTGGGACGAACATCAGCTCTCAATTCGCACCTGACAACACGGTTGGTGCGCCTGATACGGCCTCTACTGACGGCTTTATCTTCAAGGGTACGCTGACATACACGCCGAACAGCGACCTGATGTTCTATGCGACCTATTCGGAAGGGTTCCGCCCTGGTCTGCTCAACCGTCCGGGTGGTGCAAGCAATGGTGCGGGCTTCACCGTACCCTTCGCGCTCGATACTGACGAAGTGAAGAATTACGAGATTGGTTGGAAAACCGATCTCGCCGACGGCCAGCTGCGATTGAACGGCAGCGCGTTTTATGTCGACATCAGTCGTCTACAGACGACAATCTTTGATCCAAGCATCACTAATCTGTTCTTCTCGGACAATGCTGCCGATGCAGAAATCAAGGGTGTTGAAGCCGACTTTACATTCGCACCTTATGCCGTTCCCGGCCTAACAGTGGCCGGCGCGTTCTCGATCCTAGACACAGAGATCACGGACGTGCTTACCCCGACGAACGATGTGGTCGAAGGTGAAGAACTTGCCTTTGCACCATCGTTCCAGGGCAACATCCGCGTCCGCTACGAATGGGATTTAAGCAACACGCTTGGGGCGTATATCCAGCCGCAGGTTTCGCATTCGGCATCGAAGTTTACGGACATTATCGAGATCAACAAGCTAGAACTCGATAGCTATACCGTGTTCGATCTTTCCGCCGGCGTCGAAAGTGGCCAGTGGAAATTCGAAGTTTATGGAGAGAACCTGTTCGACACACGGGCGCAGATTTCTGGTAACTTCGTTTTCGACCGCGCGCGCATCACCACCAATCGTCCGATGACGGTCGGTATGCGCGTTTCGTTCGACTACTAATCGACCAGCGCATGGAATTCAGCGGTGGGGGTGGGCCTGAACGGGTTCACCTCCACCGTTTTGCTATGTAGAGGTCACGCATGTCGACACGCGAAGAACAGCTAAAGATAGCTCAGGCGGCATTACAAGCTAGCAAGTTCAACGACGGCCTGGCCCTTGCTGAGAACCTGTTAGCGGATCAGCCAAGTGATCCCGAAGCGCTTTATCTGGCCGCTGTCGCCAATCGCTATCTCGGTAGGCACGCCGATGCTGAAAAGTATCTCTACTTACTTCACCAGGCTATGCCCGAATATGGGCGTGCATGGCAGGAAGAGGGACACCTTGCTCTTGCGGCAGGTGACAAGACGAAAGCGTTGGAGGGTTTTTCTCGAGCTACGCGCTTTAATCCCGCGCTTGGTGCAAGCTGGCGGGAGCAAGCGAAGCTGCTGGCTGAAATGGGTCGGACAGCAGAAGCTCAGGCGACGACAGCGCAACTTGACCGGATTGCGCAGCTCCCGCGAGAGCTTCTGGCGGTCACTAACCACCTGCACGAAGGCCGCTTGCTCAGAGCAGAGGAAATCTGCCGCCATTTTTTGCGCAACAACCCGAAGAATGTCGAAGGAATGCGTTTGCTCGCCAAGATCGGCATTGAGCTTGGCATTCTAGACGACGCGGAATTCTTGTTGGAAAGCGCAGTCGCATTCGAGCCGGAGAACATACAGCTTCGGCTCGACTACACGGATGTTCTGCGCCGCCGTCAGAAATTCGACAGGTCGCACGATCAGGCAGAGGCCCTGCATCAACGTGATCCCGAAAATCCGCTGTTCCAGTCACAACTTGCAATCGAAAGCATGCAGACCGGTGATTATGAACGTGCCTTTGAGCTGTTCGATGCGGTGTTGGCGAAGCTTCCCCGCGATCCGGCGACGCTCACGAGCAAGGGGCATGCGCTTAAGACGTTAGGCCAAAGTTCTGAAGCTATCGAAAGCTACCGTGCCGCGATTGCCGCCAAACCTGATCACGGCGATGCCCATTATGCGCTGGCAAATCTGAAGACCTACCGCTTCGAAGATGCCGAGATCGATGCGATGCGCACGCAAACTGAACGGGCTGACCTGGCATTCATGGATCGGGTGCACCTGTCCTTTGCGCTGGGCAAGGCGCTGGAGGATCGCGGTGACTATGAAGCGAGCTTCAAGCACTACGATGAAGGCAATGCCTTGAAGCGCGCACAGACGCGTTACAGCGCAGATGCGATGACGCGCGAGCTGGCAGCTCAAAAGGAAGCCTGTACGGTCGATCTTTTCGACAAACATACAGGTTCAGGTCATCTCGCGACTGATCCGATCTTCATTCTTGGCTTGCCGCGGGCCGGATCGACACTGCTTGAGCAAATCCTCGCCAGCCACAGTCAGATCGATGGCACGCTTGAACTCCCGAATATTCTCGCGCTCGCTCATCGGTTGCGCGGCAAACGAGCGGGACAATCGCGCTATCCGCAAATCCTGCACGAGCTTACGGCAGATCAACTGGCTAAGTTCGGTGAGCAGTTCATCGCCGATACCCAGATTCATCGCCAAGGCGCGCCATTCTTCATCGACAAGATGCCCAACAATTTTCGGCACATCGGCCTGATCCATCTGATCCTGCCCAATGCCAAGATCATCGATGCACGTCGTGCGCCAATGGATTGCTGCTTTTCTGGTTTCAAGCAGCTGTTCGCCGAGGGGCAGGAATTCACTTACGGCCTGCATGAAGTCGGTCGCTACTACGCCAACTATGTCGACTTGATGGATCATTGGGACGCTGTATTGCCAGGCAAGGTATTACGCGTGCAACACGAGGACGTGCTGGATGATCTTGAAGGGCAGACGCGCCGCGTGCTTGAGTTCATCGGCGTGCCGTTTGAACAGGCCTGCCTAGATTTTCACAAAACGGAACGAGCTGTACGTACCGCCAGCAGCGAGCAAGTCCGCCAGCCCATCAACCGCAAGGGTCAGGATGCCTGGAAACCTTTTGAGCCTTGGCTTGATCCACTCAAGCAAGCCTTGGCCGACACACTCTGATCACACAGAATCGGGCACATTCACTCAGTAATATTTTGATGCAAGTCGGCAACCGCGTTAATTGGCCGGTATGATTGCTTCCGCCCTCTCAGTTCGCGCGTTGTTGAGCGCGATCTTTATCCTGATGGCGGGTAGCGGTTTCCTCTCAACGTTAATTGCCGTCCGGCTAGAGAGCGTGGGCGTTCCTTCGCTCATGATTGGTCTCGCGGCTACGAGCTATTTCACCGGACTCACTCTCGGATCACTCAGGGTCGAGGCGCTGATCGCCCGCATAGGACACATCCGCGCCTTCGCGGCATTTGTGACGATCTTTTCCGCCAGCAGTTTGACTTATGCGATCCTCAACGAGCCGACCGTTTGGGTCGTGCTCCGCTTCATCGATGGGTTTGCAATGGCCGGAGTATTCGTCTGCCTTGAAAGCTGGCTCAACCGACAAGCAACTCCGGCCAGCCGCAGTACGATGCTCGCCGCTTACATGATCGCGCTCTACTGCGGGCAGGCTGCCGGGCAGTTCTTGCTCAATCTGGGACAGAATGCGCCTGATCTTCCTTTCATGATCTCCGCTGTTCTTCTGTCCATCGCATTGCTTCCCGTACTGCTCACACGCATGGAACAACCTCAGGTCGAAGCGATCAAACCCTTCTCTATCCGCAGGCTCTATGAAGCCTCTCCACTTGGGATTGTTGGCACACTTGTCACAGGTGCGATATTGGGCTCCTTTTACGCGATGGGCGCGGTCTATGTGCAGCGCATTGGAATGGGCCTGGCGCAGGTGGCGCTGTTCACGTCCTGCGTGATTGCCGGAGGTGTAGCATTGCAATATCCGCTGGGCAGGCTGTCTGACAAATTCGATCGGCGGCGTGTGATCATTGTATGTTTCGCAGTGGCCTCAGGGATCAGTGCGACCATCGCAGCGGTTCAGTTACCTGCCCTCGGCACAATCGCGATGGGAAGCGTCTTTGGAGGTTTTGCATTTGCGCTCTATCCACTTTGTGTCGCGCATTCGAATGACCATTTGGAAGAAGATGAACGCGTAGGCGCGAGCAGCGGTTTGGTGCTGACATACTCCGCTGGCGCGATGGCAGGGCCGATGATCGGTTCCAGTGCGATGAGCGCATTCGGTCCACCAGGCCTCTTTACGGTGATTGGGGCACTAGCGGCGGGTGCTGCCCTTTTCGGGATTTGGCGTACTTTGGTACGCCATGCAGTTCCTGCAAGCGAGCAGCAAATCTTTCAAAGTCTGCCACGGACAACCCCAATGGCAGCGGTTTTGGGGTCAGATGAACCGGCCGAATGAAAGTAGTGAAGTCTGTTACGCTCGCTTCGCCAGCTTGCCACCCCATTGTCGGACATTAAACGCTCCATACCCTGGCTTCGAAAGCGGACCATTTAGACAGCAACCTTGCCGCGAAAGTTTCAGTGGACTTCACTCCGATACCGAGCATTGCTGTCTCCTGCGCCCGGCATGTCCGGGCTTGTCTCAGTGACGGCGGCCAGTTCGGCGTCACGTCACAGGAGACGCACTATGATCAACAAGAATGCGCAGACCCAAGGCAAGCCCAGTCAACTCGAAGCGCTTGTTCAACAGATCGCTACGATGGAACTCGAAGAGCTCAGAACCTTATGGAAGCAGCGCTACGGCTCACCTCCTTTGCTACGCTCGCTCCCGATCATGCGCAGGCAGTTTGCCTGGCGGGTCCAGGCCGACCACTTCAGCGGTCTCGATTCAACAACAAGGAAGACGCTCGCACGCAAGGGCTCGCCTGAGCCCGAAGGCCTGGAACTTGGGATCGGGGCGCGGCTTTCGCGCAACTGGAAAGGCAAGCGGATCGAAGTCGTTGTGGAAGAGGAAGGCTTTCGCTGGAAAGGCGAGCTCTACCCTTCGCTTTCCGCCGCCGCTCGCGCGATCACCGGTATTCGCTGGAACGGCCCGCGCTTCTTTGGCCTCAGAGGGTAAGCAATGGCGCAGGATATCATCCGCTGCGCGGTCTATACCCGCAAAAGTTCGGAAGAAGGTCTCGAGCAGGATTTCAACTCGCTTGATGCTCAGCGCCACGCGGCCGAGGCCTATATCGCCAGCCAGGCAGGCGAAGGCTGGATCCTTCTGCCTGAACGTTATGACGATGGCGGGTTCTCAGGGGGCAACATGGACCGGCCAGGCCTCGCGAAGCTGCTCGCCGATATCGAAGCAGGCGAGGTCGATGTCGTGGTCGTCTACAAGATTGACCGGCTGACCCGCTCGCTTACCGACTTTGCGCGCATTGTCGAGATATTCGAGAAGGCCGATGTCAGCTTCGTTTCGGTTACCCAATCGTTCAATACGACCAACTCGATGGGCCGGTTGATGCTCAATGTGCTTCTCTCCTTTGCCCAGTTTGAGCGCGAGGTCACAGGCGAACGGATCCGCGACAAGATCGCCGCGTCCAAGGCACGCGGAATGTGGATGGGCGGCCTCCCGCCGCTTGGCTACGACATTCCTGAACCCGGCTCACGCACCTTGCGGCTCAATAAGGAGGAAGCGAAGCGCGTGCGTCATATCTATCATCGCTATCTCGCGCTTGGTTCGGTCTACACGCTCCAGCGCGAGCTTGCTTCTGACGGTATCACATCCAAGCGATACGTGACGCGTATGGGCAAGGTATTGGGAGGCACAGACTTCAGCCGCGGGGCACTATTTCATCTGCTGCGGAACAAGACCTATCTCGGTCTCATCAACCACAAGGGTGAGACGCATCAAGGCGAGCACCAGGCGATCATCGAGCAGGACCTATTTGACCAGGTCCAGGCACAGCTCGATGCCAATTCGAGGCGGTGGATCGAGAGCAAGGAGCGTTCGGTCGCGAGATCGCCGCTCAAAGGCAAGCTCGTTGATGCGGCCGGCGAAGCCATGACGCCTTCCTTCGCCCGCAATCGCCACGGCAAGCTCTATCGCTACTATGTCTCTGTATCACTTCAGCAGGGACAACCGGTGCCCGATGACGATGTCGTGCGGCGCCTACCCGGTGCTCAGCTTGACCGGCTCATCAAGCAACTCTTGCAGCGTTGGCTGCCAACGGTCGATGATCCAATGCAAATCCTCAAGGAGGTTCGGCTTGCGCCGCAGGGCATGATTGTCTCGCTGGCAGGCGATCGCTCGATCGACTGTACCGCTTCGCTCCAAGAAGGCGAGAAGCTCATTTCTGCCAACAAGCGCCGCACGCTCGTCGAAGTCGAGCTGGCTCTGCCTTTGCGTGGTGGCAAGCGGCACATCGTCCTTGGCAAACGCCAACCGCGAGAGCGCGACAAGACTCTGATCGCAGCGCTGAGAAGAGCTCACACCATGGTCGATAAGGATCGCGGCATGCCGCTGGCAACCTACGCCTCACCCTCACCCTACGAGCGCCGGGTACAGCGACTTGCTTTCCTTGCACCCGATATCCAGCGCGCGATCATCGACGGTGCCCAGCCGCCCGGTCTCAATCTCGAACGCCTGATTAAATCCGAGCTGCCGCTGAGCTGGAAAGAACAACGCGAGAAGCTCGGTTTCTCGTCCCATTAGCGGCCCTGTAATGGGTCAACAAATGCCCTGATATGCGCGATTGGGTTCCCTGTTACGGCGATTAAATACCCTGTTATGTCGAATAACAGGGAAAACCCGATTTGTCCCTCACAAGCTGCTGAAAACACGCGCTTAAATCGCAAGCAAGATAAGAATACTCAACCCAATTGGCCTGTTTTCGGCCTCAAATGCGCAATTTTCCCTGTTAATTCCCTGAAAGCAGGGAAACCGAACCGATTGCATTCGGCGCAGAGACAGCCTCGCAAATTGCGGCCTGATATCGCCAGAGACGGCTCGAAAATTGCCACTCGGATACAGGTTGAGCCTGAATTACTCGGACAGTTCCGCAGCTTAGAAATCTGTCCTGATAAGGGAGACAAGTGTCGGGGGTGGGTGGCGGAGACGGAGGGATTCGAACCCTCGATACCCGTAGTAGGTATGGTTCCTTAGCAGGGAACTGGTTTCAGCCACTCACCCACGTCTCCGCAGCCACATGCCAGGCTGTCTACGGCATGCGAAGGGCGCGCTATAAAGGTGCAAATTGGCCGCTTCAACCCGTAGTTTCAAAAAAGCGCATTCAAACGTGTGATCGCGTTGCAGACTCGGTTCGCCGCATTTTCGATTCGGTTCACCGCCGCGCAATTGAGAAGTCTCCAGCATGGGATTCTGATGCAACTACCAAGGGGCCGCGCCTGCAATCGGTTTTCCGGGCATTTGACGGCTGGAGATGGACAATGACACGCACAATCATTCAACGATGCAAAGTTGCTGGAGCTGCGATGCTGGCCAGCTTCGCGCTCGCGGCGAACCCGATTGCGGCGCAGGAATTGGAAGCAATCGATCCGGACAGCGAGTATACTTCCCCTGCCGCCACCGCAGGCGCGATCGACGGTGATCTGGCCGAAGCCGCAGCACCACGAGTTGCGGCTGCGCCTGTAGACAGTACGACCGGCAACGACCTGGTCGCATTCGGGTCTGATCCTGGCGCGCAAGAGCAAGTGAGCACCGACGCCGCGCAAACAACCGATGCTGCCAGCGCGAGTGCCGCCGAAGAGGCAGCGCCGACATTTGAAGGCAGCGAGACGACATACGGCGAGGACGATCTGATCGGAGCGGCCGAAGGCGTATTCGGCAAAGGCGCAGAAGGCCTGGCAGGAATGATCGAAGACCTGCTGCGCAAACAGGGCGAACCCAATGGCTATATCGTCGGGCGCGAAGGCGGCGGCGCATTGGTGGTCGGTGTTCGCTATGGCTCCGGCACACTTCATCACAAGGTCGAGGGCAACAGGCCCGTCTATTGGACCGGACCGTCAATTGGATTCGATGCGGGCGCGAACGCGGGTAATACATTTGTGCTGGTCTACAATCTCTATGACACTGAAGATCTGTACGAGCGCTTCCCCGCAGGCGAAGGCCAAGCCTATTTCGTAGGCGGGATGCACGCGAGCTATATGCGCAAAGGCGATGTCGTGCTGATTCCGATCCGCGTGGGTGCGGGCCTGCGCCTAGGCGTGAACGCGGGCTATATGAAATTTTCTAAGAAGCAGCGCTGGCTGCCATTCTAAGTCTTAGCTCAAAAGAGCGGGTCGCAAATATGTATGCATGAGGGCCGCAATAGGGATTTCCCTGTTGCGGCCTTTCGCAACTCGTTGCATGGCGCATTCCATGCTTGAGAACCTTTCCCCGCAAGCGCCCGATGCGCTGCTCGCCCTGATAAAAATGTATGCTGCAGATGAGCGGCATGACAAGATCGACCTTGGCGTTGGCGTTTACCGCACGGGGCAGGGCGACACGCCCGTTTTCGCTGCAATCAAACAGGCCGAGCGCAAACTGGTCGAAACGCAGGACAGCAAGTCTTACCTTGGACCAGAAGGCGATATGGGCTTCGTCAATGGTTTGATGCCCTACATCTTCGGCGGCGATGCGACGATGGGCGGCCGTATCACCGGTATGCAAACGCCGGGCGGCACAGGCGCTGTCAGGCTTGCGGTCGCGCTCGCGCAGAAGGCTGGCGTGGAGCGGTTGCACATCGGCAAGCCCAGCTGGCCCAACCACGCGCAGATCTTCAACGACATCTCGCTTGAGGCGCAATGGTTCGATCATGCCCGCGCAGATGGCAGCGCGAACCTTGAGGCGGTTCTCGATACCATCAACAACGCAGGCCCGAATGACGCCGTGCTGCTCCACGGCGCATGCCATAACCCGACCGGCATCGACTATTCGAACGAGGAATGGGACGCGATTGCCGAGGCATTTGCGACCAGCGGCACTTTCCCGATCATTGACCTGGCCTATCAGGGGCTGGGCCACGGGATGGAAGAGGATGCTTACGGCCTGCGCAAGGTTCTGAACGCTGTGCCAGAGGCTTTCATCGCCTATAGCTGTGACAAGAACTTCGGCGTGTATCGTGATCGCGTGGGCGCGTTCTATGCGATGACGCGCGATGCGGATTCGCTGGAGACTGTATTTTCCAACGCCAATGCACTGGCTCGCGCGGCCTGGTCCATGCCGCCTGACCATGGCGGTGCGACAATTCGCCTGATCCTGCGCGATCCCGATATGACTGCTGTCTGGCTCGACGAGCTCACACAAATGCGGGACCGTATGCGGCAAGTGCGCGCCTCGCTGGGCGATGCGGGGATGGCGGGCCGTGTCGATTTTGTACCGATTTCCAAGCAAAACGGGCTGTTTTCTGTGTTGCCAGTAACGCCGGATCAGGTGAAGCAGCTGCGCGAAGAGCATGGCATTTACATGGCGGGTTCGGGCCGGGTGAACATTGCCGGGCTGCACATGGGCAATATCGAGAAGTTCGTGAACGCCGTAACGGCGGTGACTGGCTGAGCGCTGCCTGATTTCGGCCTGCTGCGCCGGAACACGCAGGGCACTTTTGAAAACTGTGACTTTTCGCGGTTTGCCGAGGAAATCCGGCGTTCCAGACTACTGCGATGTGTGACTTTCCAAACGGGGGTGTTTCGCCTGGAGCCTGTGGCATGCAGATGGGTTTTCGCGAACTCCGTCGCGCGGTTCAGGCCACAGTTTCAGCGAGCAGGAAATCCTGACACGCAGTGGCTGCTTTGCCAGAGGCACTCTGGCGTGGTATTAAATGTGCAGGGCCGCGTTTTAAGCAACGAGCCCAGACTCTTGTCAGGGCGGTTGACCTCAAAGACGGGAGAGTAACCACATGAAGAAACTCGCTTTTGCAGCGCTCGGCGCTGCATCAATGCTATTCGCGACTCCTGCGATGGCACAAAGCTTCAGCTATGAAGTGACCTGGGAGCCTGTCGAGTCGATCGGCGGCATCACCGGGATGGACGGATCACAAAGCGCCGGGGGCGGTACTGTTAACGGCACATATGTCACGACTTTCGATGACGGTTCCGTTGTTAACGGCACGGTTCGTTGCGTCGGCATGCGTCAGCCGAGCAACAGCCTGTTCGCAATCCATATGTCATGTACGGCCAAGGACGACCAAGGCACATATTCCTTGATCTACGGCTGCAACTTCCTTGGCAAACCTGGACCGGAAACACCGCTCGGCTGCGCTGGCGGGATGCAGGCCAAGGACGGCGAAAATGCTGGCGCTCGCGGCGGACTGACCATGCACTGGTACTCGGACGAGAAGTCGACCGGAACCGGACAATGGTACACCGCTGACTAGGCCAACGGACTAAGCTTGATCACAGCTTGAAGCCGGCTGCGGGGTTTGCGCCTCGCGGCCGGTTTCTCGCACGGACGTTGCTACTTGGATAGGCTTCTATAAACTAGACCGGCGTAATTATCGCTATTTGGGGATCCAGTATGATCAGGGTTAGTGAACGCGCTCGGCGCACTCTGGAGTTCTTGGTAATCGGTCTGGTCATGGGCGTTACGGAAGACTTGCTTGCCGTCTGGCTTAGTACGGGCGAACCGATAACCTGGTCGGTTCTGGGCATCGTGATCGTTGTCGCCTTACCGTTTGCATTCCTTAGTGAATACGTCGTGGATCACCCTAAGTTTTGGCAGAATGCAATTGGATTGCGGTTGAAGAAACCCGAACCTGACAATCCGTCTCGATGACCGCTTGTGGGTCGTTAGCGAACTTTACCCCGCCAGCGCCTGCATCCGCTTCAGATAGCGCGCCAGTACGTCAATCTCGAGATTGACCTGATCGCCCGCCTTCAATGCGCCGAGCGTCGTCACTTCGCCAGTATGCGGGATGATGTTGAGCATGAAGGTGCAGCTGCCGTCGTCCTCGTCGCGGATTTCGTTGACCGTCAGCGACACGCCCTGAACCGTGATCGAGCCCTTGGGTGCGATGAAAGGCGCGAGTTCCTTGGGTGCACGCACATCGATTTGCCAGCTATCGCCTTCTTCCTCGGCGCGGGTCACTTCACCCACCGCATCGACATGGCCGGTGACAATATGTCCGCCCAACTCATCGCCCATGCGTAAGGAGGGCTCGATATTGAGCTTCGCGCCTTCATTCCACATGGCGGCGACCGTACAGCTGGTGGTCTCGCCAGAGACATCGACATCGAACCAGGCACCGCCTTTCGAACCTCCGCGATCGACCACGGTCAGGCACACGCCAGAACAGGCAATCGACGCGCCGATATCTATCCGCGCGGGGTCAAGCGGAGCGGCAATGCGCAAGCGCAGATCGCCGCGCTGTTCTGCCTGCGTGATCGTGCCAATGGCGGTTACGATACCGGTGAACATGGTTTGATTTCCCTTCTTACGCGCGGCTGTAAGCGGTGAAGGTGTCGCTGCCAAGCTGGCGTTTTTCGGTAGCGTACCATTCGCTTGATTGGGCGAGCGCCTGAGGGAGCAATTGCGCGGGTGCTTTCATGCCAGAGCCAATCGTGATCGGCGCGGTATAGATATGGAGCGTATCGACCAGTCCCGCGTCCAGAAATGCCTGCGCGGCGCCTGCTCCGCCCTCGACATAGAGATATTGGATTTCGCTGAGTTTGCTGATCGCGTCTGGTGAGGCGAGGGCGCCTACGCCATCTGGCGCTGCGCCGCGGGTCAGCACGTAACGCTGCGGGCTGCGGTCCTCGATCCCCGGAAGCCGTACATCGAGTCCGGGCCTATCTGCTTCCCATGTGCCTCGGCCCACCAGAATCGCATCCTGACGGGCACGCTGGGCATGCACGTGAGCACGGGCAACTTCGCCGGTGATCCATTGGTCTTGCCCCGGCTCGCGCGCGATGAAACCGTCTTCGGACATGGCCAGCTTGAGCGTCACGAAGGGACGACATTGTGTTTCGCGGGTCAGGAAACCCGCAAGGCTCGCCTTTGCATCAGGATGGTCGAGCACATCGACTGCGATCCCGGCCTCGCGTAATCGCGCAATCCCCTTGCCCGATGTGCGCGGATCGGGATCGGTTACGCCGATCACCACATTTTCTATCTGGGCTGCAACAATCAGATCGGAGCAGGATGGCCCGCGTTCGGACTGGTGCGCGCAGGGCTCCAGCGTTACATAGATCGTCGCGCCTGCTGCACCGCCTTCGGGCATTTGTGCCAGCGCCGCAGCTTCGGCATGCGGCCTGCCGCCAGTCTGTGTCCAACCGCGCGCCTGCACGGTTCCGTCTTTAACAATGATGCATGCCACTGCGGGGTTGGGACGGCTGAGCGGACGGGCACGCGCGGCCAATCGCGCAGCGGCAGCCATCCAGTCGCCATGTGAGCGCAACTCTTATTGGTCTCCGCCGCGCACGGCGGCATCTGCTGCGCCCGGCACAACACGATTTTCCAGGACTTCGCGGCGCAGCGCTTCACGGGCCGCTTCTTCGCGGGCACGCTCGGCCGCGGCTTGCTCCTCCATCGCTTCGACGTTCATGCCGCTTGCGGCGCCCAACGCGCGATACATCTCGCGTTTGCGCTCTTCGATGGCCTCGATTTGCGCGCGGCGTTCATCCTGAACACGCTGGTTCTCGATATTGGAGGCGAGAATTTCCTCATCCGAACGGTTTTCATCCAGCGTGGTGATGTAAGTCACGTTCGGGCGATCGAGCGGCGCGATCCTGCTTTCGCTGCTTGCCCACATCAGGATCACGATAACCGGCAAGCAAGACACAGCCACGATCAGCCAGCGATACTCCTGCGGTTGTTTGATATACTCCCACAGGTCAGCCGTGCCGGGGGCAGGATTGAAGCGTTTGAGAATGCTCATGCCGCTTTACATAGTGCCAGACGTGCGGCGATGCCAGAGGCAGGTTTCAGCCGAATTGAGCGTAGAGCGTGCGTCCGTGTTGTTTTAGCCAGGCATCTGCTGCTGAGATATCGCCTTCATAGAGATCGCCCAGCATCGCATGAAAGGCGGGGCTATGATCGAAATGCACCAGATGTGTCACCTCATGCGCGACCACGGATCGGCGGACAAAGTCCGGCGCTTGAATCAGCCGCCAATTTAGCCGGATGCGCTTTCTATCAGAGCAGCTGCCCCAGCGTCGCTGCGCGCGAGACAGTGCGACTGGCACGGGCTCTAGCTGAGCCGCTTCGCAATAGGTCTGTGTATCCCGTTCGAATATTGCCAATGCTTCGCGCTCAAGCCAACGCGCCAATCTGCGTTCCAGAGCATGGCGCGGACCGCCCAGAACAATCGCGTCATCCGCGCGGCTCGGCCGCCTTGGGGCGTCTTCGCTCCAGTCGATAGTGAGTTCCTTGCCGCGATACTGAATAATACCGCCCGGCTTGGGCGCAGACCGCTGCGGTACTTTGGCCAGCTGGGAAGCGAGCCAGGCTTGCCGCGCATGGGCAAAGGCGATTGCCTCCTTGCCCCGCGCCCATTGCGGCAAAGTGATGTTGACCGCGCTGCCATCAGCGGCAAGGCGCAAGGTCAGCCGCCGCGCGCGGGGGTGGCGTTTTAGCACAATGGGTATGGTTCGGCCATCAAGTTCGATCTCCGGCTCGGTCATCTCCTTGCGTAGCCAATCGATCATCGCGCATTCCATTCAACGATATGATGCTCCAGTGGACCGGCATCATATTCGCTCACTACGCGGCCTGCGACAGAAACCCCTGCGTGCTTCACGGCATCACGGTCGCCCGAGATCAGATAGTGCCAGTCCGGCAGCGGCTGATCATCGGCTCGCAAGCGATAAGCGCATGTGCTGGGCAGCCAGGCGACATCATTCACGATCTTGAGCGTTAGCCGCAGACAATCAGGGACAAAGGCTTTGCGATTGCGGTAATCGGTGCATTGCGCGGTTCCGGTATCGAGAAGTTTGCACGCGACATTGGTGTCCGAAATCTCGCCAGTGTCTGCATCTTCGATCTTGTGCAGGCAGCACCGCCCGCAGCCATCGCACAGGGCTTCCCATTCTGCGCGAGAGAGCTCCGACAGCGGCCGCTCCCAGAATTGATCTCTCAGCTCACCCATTTCGCCAATTCTGCTGCGACAGCGTCAGCCCCTTGATCTGTAGGCAGTATCGCGATCGGTTCCCCATCGGGCCCGAACAGATACACCACAGCTGAATGATCAACCAGATAACCGCCTCCGGGCGTATCATCGCCGCGCGAGTAAAACACAGCGAATTTGCGTGCTGCGTCCTCGATCTGCTCCGGCGTTCCGGTCAGCCCGACCAATCGCGGATGGAAGTTTGCGATAAATTGGCCAACGATTTCAGGGGTATCACGCTCTGGATCAACAGAGATGAATATTGGGGTGATCTTCGCTCCCAGCTCGGGCGCTGCCTGTTCAAACTTTGCCAGACCTTGAGAGAAACGCTGGACGTCCGTCGGGCAAATGTCTGGGCAATAGGTGAAGCCGAAATAGACGATCCGATATTGGCCGGCAAAGTCGGCCCAGTTGACGGTTGCACCATCTGATCCGGTCAATGCAAAGTCGCCGCCGATTGTTGCGCCCGCCAAGGGCGGGTCAATTGTGTCGACAGGCGCGGGATCGCAAGCGGTTAGCGCTAGGGAAGCTGCAGCCAGTGACAGCCATTTGCGGGAGAATTTATTGTGAAGCATGGTGCGTTGGTTCATCGTCTGCTAACCGGCCATTGTGAAGAGCCATGGATGTAGGTTCTGACAGGAAAATTGAAAGGATGACAGCGTGACGCGTGTCGTTATGCGCAAGATTGCAACTCTGGCGGCTTTGCTTGGCGTATTCGCCGCTGCCCCGGTTGCCGCGCAGATGTTCTCTGATGGGTATGAATTCCTGAAAGCGGTCGACGACCGTGACGGCGATGCTGTTACGGCGATGCTCGACGAGCCGGGCACAACCATCATCAATACCCGTGATCTCACCAGTGGCGAGACTGGTCTCCATATCGTTACCAAGCGGCGCGATGAATTGTGGATCCGTTTCCTGACTCAGCGCGGTGCAAACCCCAATGTGCGCGACAAGAAAGGTGTCACACCGATCCAGATTGCGGTGACAATGGGTTTCATCGAAGGTGTGGAGCGCTTGATCAAAGCGGGCGCTGATATCGAAGTGGCTGATAGCGCCGGCGAAACGCCGCTGATTGTTGCCGTACATCGCCGTGACATTCCGATGATCCGCCTGCTGCTTGCCAACAAGGCAAACCCGGATCGGGCGGACAATTCGGGCCGGACTGCGCGCGATTATGCGGAACTAATGACGGCCAACACCGCTGTACTAACGGAATTCGAACGGGCTGATGCAGCGAGAGAGAGTTCTGGCTCGCAAGAGAATTACGGACCCAGCTTTTAAATATGTGCTTCTGATCATGACTGACTACGCCGATATGACGCTGGATGAGCTGCGGCTCGCGCTCGCGCCCAGCATTGCCGAATCCGCCATCTTCGATGGCTGGACGCAGGCGGCGCTGGAAAATGCGGCGGAGATGGTCGGCGCTGATCTGGATGTTGCCCGACTGGCCTATCCCGGCGGAGCGATGGACATGATCGAGGCGTGGATAGACACGGTCGATCTGGCGATGGCTGAGGAGCTGACGCCTGAAAAACTTGGCGCGATGAAGATCCGCGAACGGATTCGTGTATTGGTGCAGTTCCGTCTGGACGCAGCGCAAGGCCTGGAAGAGGCTGTGCGCCGCGCGATGGCAGTGATGGCACAGCCGCAAAATGCGCCGCGCGGACTCAAGATGGGGTGGCGCAGTGCGGACATCATGTGGCGGCTCGCAGGCGATACTGCGACTGATTACAATCACTATACCAAGCGGGCGATCCTGGCCGGGATTTACAGCGCGACGCTGGCTGTTTTCATCGATGATGAAAGCGAGGACAAACAAGCGACCAAGGCATTCCTTGAGCGCCGGATTGAAGGTGTGATGAAATTCGAGAAAGTGAAGGTGAAATACCTGAACAGCGATCGCGAGACTTTCAGCGTCACGCGTTTTCTGGGGCGACTGCGCTACCCGTCGCGGTAATTTCGCTTCGTTCACAAAAAACCTGTAGTTGGCGCTAGCCGCCATTCCGCGCATATCCTACCGATAGATCGAATCGAATCTTACGAAGGAAATGCATAATGGCGGGCTCGCTCAACAAGGTAATGCTGATCGGAAATCTCGGGGCTGATCCGGAAATTCGCAGCTTCCAGAATGGCGGAAAGGTCGCCAATCTGCGCATCGCCACTAGCGAGACGTGGAAAGATCGCAACACTGGCGAACGGCAGGAACGTACCGAGTGGCACACTGTCGCGATTTTCTCCGAAGGCCTCATCAATGTGGTGGAGAATTACCTCAAGAAGGGCAGCAAGGTCTATGTCGAAGGCCAGCTTCAGACCCGGAAGTGGCAGGATCAGCAGGGCAATGACCGCTACAGCACTGAAGTGGTGCTGCGCGGATACAATGGTACCCTGACCATGCTCGACGGTGCTGGCGGCGGCGGCGGTGGCGGCAATCGCTCAAGCGGTGGTGGCTATGGCGGCGGCGGAGGCCAGGGCGGCGGCGGCTTCGGAGGCGGCAACCAGGGCGGCGGCTCAGGCAGTCAGGGCGCTGGCGGTGGTTCCAACTATGACGATCTGGACGACGATATCCCGTTTTGATCACAGCTCCTTTCGGACGACTAGATTGGCGGCGGGCTTCCCAAAATCGATGTAACCATGCCAGTCCACGCGCTTGTTTGCGCAAGCACAAACACGGCGGGATAGGTTAAGACCAGCAATGCTGTACCCAGCCATGTTGCGCCATGAACTCGGCCCAACGTCCTGCGGTCATGGATTACTACGGCCGCCACCAAGGCAAGCTCGACCGCGGTGATGAATGGCGGTGGCAGGTCAAGCGCGGCGAAAAGTCGCGCCAGCGCCGGATCGAGCATCACAATCCCTGCAAACAGCATGAGGCGCTTATGCGCCGGCGCCTCTGTGCGCTTCACGTAGGCCAGCCAATAGAGGAGTGAAAAGAATACCAGGTCCGTGAAGGGGAACATGATCGAGCTTTGCGGGCCCATGCCAGCAATCGACCAGCCGGGCCGCAGATAAGCCTCGCGCGTGATGAAGACGCCCATGATAACCAATGCAATGGCGAGACCCATGCTGAGCTGGCCGATCTGTTTGTGGCGCGCATAGTTGCCTTGGGCAATCAGTCGCGGCTGTACGATCAGCAACGCAAACCAGCCAAAAAATATCAGCCCATGAAGTACAACCGTCGGCCGCATCGGGACAGCCATCTCGGGTGCGAACAACTGCAGCGCTCCGAAGCCGGCCACAACCAACAGCGCGAGAATCCAAGCCAAAAGCTGGAAGAAGCCGTCCGCACGCGGATTTGTCGTCATTGATACCCCCTAACAATGTCGACCCATAGCGGGTGTAGTGGGGAGCGCTGTCAGATGCAAATGCGGTGGCGAGTTCAGTCCTTCTTCAACGCCTTCAATGCTTCAGCCAACGGGCCGGAAGGTTCATCATCGCTGCTGATGCCTGCTGCCTTGCGTGCAGCATCGGCATTCGGTCCCTCGGCATAGGGATCAATCGCAAGGCCAAGTGATTGGGCAACAGCCTCGCCCAGATCAAAGGTTTCGCCTGAATATTCGATTTCGTCGAGATCATCGGCAGCCAATTCGATCTCGATTTCATCTGCGTCATTGGGCTTTGGCTCGAATTCCTCGACAAAGCTGAATGCCAGTGGCTCCTCAATCTTGGTCACGAAGTCCTCGTGCGAGATCGCGCATGCTTGCGTGATCCGCGCCTTGAGCGTGCCGGTCGCGCGGATCGCCTTCGCGCGCTGTTCCAGCTCTATCGTTGCATGAAGATCATCGACGCTGGTGAGCGAGAAGCGTTCGGCCAGCGCGGCTCGCTCTGCCTCGCTCGCTTCGATGACAACCGGATCGGCGGGTAGTGCGCGGATTTTGATCGGACGGGAAAGTTCGCTTTCGCTCATGCCGATTCGCCTAGTCCGAAATCCGCGACAATCAGCGCGTCTGCATCCATGCTGGCAAGATGATCGTGCAGGTTTTGCAGCTTGCCTGCGACGCAGGCCGGCGAGCCATCTTCAGTGAAAGTCACATTGCGGGTGACAGCTGCCTCCAGCCTTGCGGCATCCCCTTCGGTCAGGGCAGGGCGGTATGCGCCCAGCCGCCCGCCAAGCGAACTCATCAGCTTGCCGACATGCTTGCCGACGACAACATCATTGATTCCGAATTCGCGCAATTGCCCGTCCATGTCTTCCACAAACAGTTCGCACAGAAGCGCGCTTTGCTGGTGCCTGTCTGCGGCCTCCATACGCACAACCACTACGCTCAGCACAGCGGTGATCATGTCAAACCGCCCGGCGACAGTGTCAGCCACTTTGCAATCCGCATACCAGCTTGGGTCACGCGTCAGCTCGACAACCTTGTGCCAAAGCGGGCGAACCACGTCCCGCGGATCTTTCTGCGTGCCGAGCAGCTTGGAAAGGAATGACATGGGTTTTGGGCGCTCCGTAAGTTTGGCGTTCAGCCAGAATTCAATTCGCTATGCCCAGAGGCGTTGAAACGCGGCGTTGCAAGCCGCGCGCCATCGCCGTAAGGCTCTTGGCCGAGATATAGTGATGCTCGCCGCGCGGACAATGCGTAGCAAGCGAATGCAGATAAGGTTTGCGGTTCGAATGATCCACGCGAAAGCTTTCAAAATTGGTCTGGTTGCAACTCTGGCGCTTGCGATGGCGGGGTGTACTTCCATCCGTCAATCGCGCGGCTATGTGGTTGACGCTTTGCTGGTCGATGCAATTCAGCCTGGCATCGACAACCAGCGTTCGGTGGAAATGACAATGGGCCGCCCAAGCTTCTCCAGCCAGTATGGCACGCCGACCTGGTATTATATTTCCAGTGTCACCGGGCAACGCGCCATGAGCAGTCCCAAAATCCGCTCGCATAGCGTGCTTGCGATACAGTTCGATGACGCTGGCAAGGTTGTCAGCACCGATCGAAGCGGAATTGACAGCGTGGCATTCCTTTCGCCTGACGGTGATGAAACGCCAACATTGGGCCGCGAGCGCGGCTTCCTGGAAGACCTGTTCGGCAATATCGGCACAGTCGGCGCACCTGGCGCTGGTGGCGCTCCGCAATAGAGCGTTTGCGGGCCCGGCCCGCTTGACCGGGCGGACTTTACCCCCATATCTCGCTGCATGAACGATAAAGCAGCGAGCCACGGCCTGATCCAGTGGCACGGCACCACCATTGTCGGCGTGAAACGCGGCGATCAAACTGTGATCGCGGGCGATGGTCAGGTTTCCATGGGCAACACAGTGATGAAGCCCAATGCGCGCAAGGTTCGCCGCATTGGTGAAGGCGGCAAGGTAATTGCCGGCTTTGCAGGCGCAACGGCGGATGCCTTCACTCTGTTCGAGCGGCTTGAAAAGAAGCTGGAAGCACATTCTGGCCAATTGCTGCGCGCAGCGGTCGAGCTGGCAAAAGATTGGCGCACCGATAAATATTTGCGCAATCTGGAAGCGCTGATGATCGTTGCTGACAAGGATGTGCTGCTGGTGCTGACTGGCAATGGCGACGTGTTGGAGCCGGAAGGCGGGATCACAGCCATCGGTTCAGGCGGCAATTATGCGCTGGCGGCGGCGCGCGCGCTCGCTGACTATGAAGAAGATGCCGAAGTGATCGCACGCAAGGCGATGCAAGTGGCGGCAGATATCTGCGTGTTCACGAATGGCAATGTGACTGTCGAGAAGATCTGACTGAAATGATTGAATCACTCACTCCGAAGGCGATTGTCGCCGCGCTCGACGAGCATATAATCGGCCAGAAGGACGCCAAGCGCGCGGTCGCTGTGGCGCTGCGCAATCGTTGGCGCCGGCAAAAACTCAATCGCGAACTCCGCGATGAAGTGACCCCAAAGAACATCCTGATGATCGGCCCGACCGGCTGCGGCAAGACAGAAATAAGCCGCCGTTTAGCCAAGCTTGCGCAAGCGCCCTTTATCAAGATCGAAGCGACCAAGTTCACCGAAGTCGGGTATGTCGGTCGCGACGTTGAACAGATCGCGCGCGACCTGGTCGAAGAAGCGATCCGGCTTGAGAAAGAACGCCGCCGCGATGCAGTACGCGAAGCCGCCAGTGAAGCGGCGATGGAACGCTTGCTCAACGCGCTTTGCGGAGAAAACGCATCTGAAGCGACCCGCGAAGCATTCCGTGAGCGCGTCGTGCAAGACGCTATGAATGATGTTGAAGTCGAGATCGACATCTCCGAAGCGCCACAAATGCCGTTCGACATGGGCAATATGGGCGGCAATGTCGGAATGATTGATCTGTCTGACATGTTCGGCAAGGCGATGGGCAAGAAGCCGACAAAGCGCCGCAAATTGAAGGTGCCCGATGCCTGGGACCGGCTGGTGGACGAGGAAGCGGACAAGCGACTTGACCAAGATGACGTGAACCAGGCCGCAATTGCCAATGCCGAAACCAACGGGATCGTATTCCTCGACGAGATTGACAAGATTGCGGTGAGTGATGTGCGCGGCGGCTCGGTCAGCCGCGAAGGCGTGCAGCGCGATCTGCTTCCGCTGATCGAAGGTACAACGGTCAGCACGAAATACGGCCCGATGAAGACGGACCATGTGCTGTTTATCGCATCGGGCGCGTTTCACGTGGCCAAACCGTCTGACATGCTGCCCGAATTGCAAGGCCGCTTACCGATTCGGGTTGAGCTGCGCGCGCTGACTGAAGAGGATTTCGTGCGGATCCTCTCAGAGACCCGCGCCAATCTGGTCGAGCAATATCGGGCTCTGTTGGGCACAGAGAAAGTCACGCTCGATTTCACCGAGGATGCAATCAGCGAAGTCGCCAAGATTGCTGCACAAGTGAACGAAAGCGTCGAGAATATTGGCGCGCGGCGCTTGCAGACGGTGATGGAACGGTTGCTCGAAGAAATCAGCTTCGAAGCCGAAGATCACGCTGACGAGACCATAAAGATCGACGCTGCCTATGTGCGAGATCGACTTGCGGATCTCGCTGGAGATAGCGATCTCAGCAAATACATCCTGTGATGACAGAACCGGTATCTGACCGGGATGAGATGGTTGCGCAAATGGCGCCGCTGCTCGACGATCAAGCCTACTGCTTTCTGCTCATCTCGCCGGAAATGGCGCCAACTGCGCTCGGTTCAGCGATCGGGACATTTCGCGAGGACGAAGGCGTGACGGCTATCGTACCCGAAGGCGTGGCGCGCGAACTGGGCGACGAAAGTTCAGCCTTCGCGCGGATTACGCTGCGGGTGCATTCCGCGCTCGAGGGGGTAGGGCTGACAGCGGCGGTTTCCGGCGCGCTCGCTGACGCGGGGATCGCGTGCAACATGGTCGCAGCATTCCATCATGATCATGTTTTTGTTCCGGCTGAGCGCGCTGAGGAAGCGCTCTATACTCTCAAGAATCTGCAAGCTGAAAGACGTCCGGATTGATCCGTTCGCTGGCGCATTAGACCGGTTAAGTTGCCCACCAGCCATACCAATGCTAATCGAGGGCCCTTGAAAGAGGGGGAATATACATGAAAACATATCTCGCACTAAGCGCGGCACTCGCTGTCGCAGCCTGCTCGCCTGCCGCCGACACCGAAGCCGAAGTGCCGGTTGAAGAAGTTGCCGCTTACGACGGCAGCGTGGCTCCCGGAGACTATTCCGTCGACGATGGTGAAGGTACATCACCATTTTCGATCGATGCGGATGGAAATTGGAACGGTGTCGATGATGAGGGCAATCCCAATGAAGGCACCTCTGAAATTGTCAACGGGAAGATTTGCTTCACCACGGCTGGCGACGATGTAGCGCGCTGTTGGCTTAATGAGGCACCCGGCGAAGATGGAAGCTTCACTTCGACTAGTGACGAAGGCGAAACGGTAACGGTTACGCCGGTCGCAACTGAGGCTGAAGCTGAAGGGTAACTGTTCGCTTTATGGAATGAAAAGGGCGGCTCGAGAGCCGCCCTTTTTGTTTCGATCAAGTGCTTCTTCAAGGATGCGGAGCGAGTCCAATTTCCACGCCGGTCTTATCTGTCAGCGCGAACTTGTCGAACAGGTCAGTGCTTGCGCGGTTAAGCCCGCGCACTTGCACGCTTCGACCGTTTCGCCGCATACGCTCTACAACCTTGTCCAGCGCACCGATGGCCGAGATGTCCCAGAAATGTGCCTTCCGGACATCGATGATGACATGGTCAGCCGGATCAGACTGGGTGCTTTCCGGGCCGAGCGCCGCTTCGAACCGATCGACGCTGGCGAAGAAGATCTGGCCCTTGGCGCGGTAGATCGCGGTGTCTCCATCGCGTTCGCGAACCACCTCGAACATGGTCATCACCTTGTGAGTGAAGAACACGCCTGAAAGGATGACACCTACGAGCACGCCGAGCGCTAGGTTATGCGTGGTCACAACTGTCACAACCGTCGCCAGCATCACGACAGAGGACTGCCATGGGTGCTTGCCCAGGTTGGGAATTGAGTTCCATGAGAACGTGCCGATCGAGACCATGATCATGATGGCCACCAGTGCTGGCATCGGAACCTGTCCCACCCACGACCCAAGCGCTGCCAGTAGCACCAGCAGTGTAACACCAGCCGTCAGTGACGAAAGCCTGCCGCGCCCGCCGCTGGTGACGTTGATGACAGATTGGCCGATCATCGCACAACCGCCCATGCCGCCGAAGAATCCGGTGATGACATTGGCAATACCTTGTCCTGCGCTTTCGCGGCGCTTGTCGCTGCCGGTGTGTGTCATGTCGTCCACGATCTGAGCGGTGAGCAGGCTTTCAAGCAAGCCAACCGCTGCCATGGTTGCGGCATAAGGGGCGATGATGCGCAGTGTTTCCCACGTCAGCGGAACATCGGGAAGCGCAAAGAATGGTAGCCCTTCGGGCAATTCACCCATGTCGCTGACCGTGTTGACCGGCGCATCGAGCCAGATCGACAACGCGCTCAAAACGATGATCGCGATCAGCGGGCTCGGAATGGCTGTTGTGACCTTGGGGATGAGGTAGATCATGGCAAGGCCTACGATGACCATTGCATAGGTCTCCCAGCTCACGCCGATCAGCTGCGGCAATTGCGCCATGAATATCAGGATTGCGAGCGCGTTTACGAAGCCCGTGATCACAGAACGGCTGACGAATTGCATCAGCAGATTGAGCCGCAACAGCGCGGCGACGCCCTGAAAGACACCCATCAAAATGGTCGCGGCGAAGAGGTATTCCACACCGTGGTCGCGCACCAGTGGAACGACAACGACAGCGACGGCTGCGGTCGCTGCGGAAATCATGCCCGGACGCCCGCCGGTGAACGCAATGACGATTGCAATCGTGACAGAAGCGTAAAGGCCGACACGCGGGTCCACGCCGGCGATAATTGAAAAGCCGATCGCTTCCGGGATAAGGGCCAAAGCGACAACAATCCCGGCAAGGATATCGGCGCGCACATTGGAGAACCAGTCGCGGCGGATCGCGGCGGCATCAAACATAGAAAATTCCCGAATTCGGATTTTTTGGAAGGCGCCGGCAATTCGCGGCGCTTATCTTGAATGCCCGCCTTTGGCCTATTGTGCAGTGCAGCACAACCCCGTGGGAGCCAAAACTGGTATGCACGCCGTGGCACAAATTAAAGCCGCACATCGATATTGGTGGGCCGTTCGCAGGACAAACACGGTTCTACGGTTGATCTGGAACCTGCCCCCTGTTCAAGGAATTATGGGTACTAATAACGAAACTCAGGGGCCGACATATGATCAGAAAAGCATTGTTTCTTGGCGCGGCAGTAGCCGCAATCGCTGCTACGCCTCCGGCATTGGCTGACGGGCACGCGCACAGCGAAACAGTGCAGGCGCAGCTGTCCGCTCCCGAAATCGAATACACCATGTGGACGCTCGATAATGGACTGCGCGTTATCGCCCTGCCGGATTCGGGGACGAGCACGGTCACGACATCGCTGTGGTACGATATTGGCTCGAAGCTTGATCCCGAAGGGCGCAGCGGTTTTGCGCATCTGTTCGAGCATATCCTCAGCCGCAAGACCGAGAACATGCCTTACAACATGATCTACGGGCTGACTGCGGATATCGGCGGCACACGTAACGCGTCGAATTGGGTCGATCGCACCAATTATTACGAGATTGTCCCTGCCCAGTATTTGGAAACCATGCTGTGGACCCACCGTGAACGCATGGCGAAGGTTGTGGTTGATGACGAAGTGTTCGAAACCGAACGCGGGGTTGTGAAGGAAGAACTGCGCCAGCGCGTGCTCGCGCCGCCCTATGGCCGCCTGCAGCGTTTTGTCCTGGCAGAAAACGCGTTCGATATCATGCCGCATCGCCGCCCCGGCATTGGCAGTATCGAGGATCTGGACGGCGCCACGCTGGATGACGCACGCGCATTCTACGAGGCTTATTACGGGCCCGACACGGCAACGCTGATTGTAGCGGGCAATTTCGAAGTCGCTCGGCTTCGCAGCCTGGTAGACCAATACTTCGCTGACATTTCCCCGCGCGCGAACCCGGTTGATCTTGCCATTACCCAGCGCGAACCTGAACGCACGCAACCGCGTGTGGTCAATGCAACCGCGCCCAATGTGCCGCTTCCGGTCGTAGGTGCGGTTTGGAAAGGCCCGCCAACAACGGATCCAGACGCTGCGGCGCTGGAAATGCTCGAAGCGATTCTGGTACGCGGCGACAATAACCGTTTGGATAGCGCGCTCGTCCGCAGCGGGCAGGCGGTCCAGGCCGCGGCCAATGTCCAACTGTTCCGTGAGGCGGGACAAATTTCGGCCTATGCGGTGGTTTCCAATGCGGACGCGATGGATCGGGCGAGCGCCACTTTGGACGCTGAGTTGGAGCGTATCCGCACTCAGCCGGTGAGCGAGGCCGAACTGGCCGAAGCGCGCAATGAAATCATCGCCAGCACTCTGCGCCGCCGGGAAACTGCGCGCGGACGGGCGTTCGAGCTTGGCGAAGCATTGGTTTCAAGTGGTGATCCAGACTTTGCCGATACGCGCCTCAATCAACTGCTCGAAGTGACCGCGGATGATGTCATGCGGGTGGCGGCGAAGTATCTCGACCCACAAAAACGCGTGGCCTTCACCTATACCGCGGGAGAGGATGATCCATCGACCTACGCCAACCCGGTACCAATGCCCGAATATCGGACATTGCCCGCAGCGGTAGGTGAGATTCGCCAAGTCCTGCCAGAGGATCAACGCATGGCGCCTCCCGGACCGGGCGATGTGCCAGTTGTTGCTGCGCCTGAGATCGTCGAGGGCACGCTATCGAATGGCATCAAGGTGGTCGCTGTACAAACCGGAGACGTACCTATCGCTACCGTTACCATGTTGGTGGCCGGCGGCAGCAAGACTGATTCGCGCGCCAAAGCAGGTGTCGCGCAGATGGCAGCCGGGCTGGCGGACAAAGGCATCGAAGGGATGGACGAAGTTGCCATCGCTGCCCGGTTTGAAAGTCTGGGTGCGAGTTTCGGCGGCGGCGCAGGCAGCGACGGTACCAGCTTCAGCCTGACAGCGCCGGTGGCAACGCTTGCCGACGCCGGAGCACTAGCTGCGCAGATCATTCGCGGGGCAACCTATCCCGAAGACGCCTTCCAGCGCGAACGCAAACGCGCGGCGGATGGTTTGCAGGTTTCGCTGAAAGACCCGGGCAGCCTGTCGCGCTACGTCGTGCGGATCGCGATGTATGGCGATGCGCCCTACGGCTCACAGCCGGGAGGTACGACCGAGAGCCTGGCAGCGATTACCCGTGATGATCTGATCGCGCACCGCGCCTCCTATTTCCATCCCGATGCCATGCAAATCGTGGTCAGCGGCGGGATCAATCCCGAGCAGGCTATTTCTGTGGCTGAGCAAATGTTCGGCGACTGGGTTGTCGCAACCCCGCCGGGTCCAGTTCCGCAGGAGGCAGCGGGTGAAGACCAGCCGGTCCGAACGATTGTGATTGATATGCCTGACGCAGGCCAAGCTGCGGTGGTTGCAGCAGTGCGGGCTCCCGCACGCCAGAGCGAGGATTTCTTCTCGCTAGAATTGGCGAACAGCGTGCTGGGGGGCGGGTCGAGCGCGCGCTTGTTTGAAGAGATTCGCACCAAGCGCTCACTTAGCTACGGCGCATATTCGGGCTTTGCCGATCGCGCGGACGAATCAATTCTAACCGCGAGTGCGCAGACCAAGAATGAAACCGCCGATGAAGTGGCGCAGATATTCTTTGATGAATTTGAACGGCTGGGCAGTGAACCATTGAGCGATGACTTGCTGAACAAACGTCGGCTTTACATGTCAGGCAACTTCGCCCGGGCGCTCGAATCGAGCGGCGGGTTCAACTCTATCGTTTCAACGCTGCTGCAGCAGGGGCTTGAACCTGCCGAAGCGCTCAAATTTGCAGAGCGGCTGGATGCGGTCGATAGCGAAGCGGCGACCCTTGCGGCCCGCACCTATGTCGATCCGGCCAAGGCGACCTTGGTTATCGTAGGTGATGCATCGCAATTCCTGGACGATCTGAAAGAGATACTCCCCGATGTGGAAGTGATTGCGGCAGATGACGTGGATCTGTCTCTGGCTTCCTTGCGGAAGGTAGCAGACGAAGCGAGTACTGAGGCAGAGTAGGCTTTACTCTGCCGCCTGGCTCTCTTGTTCGCGCTCGGCCAACTGGCGCGTCCACATATCGGCATATAAGCCATCCGCGGCGAGCAAATCGCGATGGCGGCCAGCCTCTGCGAGTTTGCCCTGATCCAGCACCAGGATGCGGTCAGCATCGGCAATGGTCGAAAGGCGGTGTGCGATAGCGATCGTGGTGCGGCCCTTGGCAACACGCTTGAGCGTTGACAGGATGTCTTGCTCGGTCCGGCTGTCGAGCGCGCTGGTCGCTTCGTCCAGCAGCAGGATCGGAGGGTTTTTCACCAGCGTGCGCGCAATCGCAACGCGCTGTTTTTCACCGCCGGAAAGCTTCAGGCCGCGTTCGCCCACTTCGGTGCCAAAGCCATCGGGCAATTGCTCGACAAACGGCAGGATAGAGGCATCGCGCGCAGCGGCAACCACATCTTCGTCGCGCGCGCCGCCGCTGCCATATGCTATGTTGTAGCCAATCGTGTCGTTGAACAGCACGCTGTCTTGCGGAACGATGCCGATTGCGGCGCGCAAGCTTTCCTGCGTGACCCCGGCGATGTCCTGACCATCGATCAGAATGCGTCCGGCCTGGGGATCGTAAAAGCGGAACAGAAGGCGTGCGATCGTGCTTTTGCCTGCACCTGAAGGGCCGACAATCGCGACGGTCGAGCCCGCCGGAACTTCAAAACTCAGATTGTTGAGGATCTGCCGCTCAGGCTCATAGCCAAAGCTGACGTGATCGAATGTTATGTGCGGGCGATTGATGAGAAGGGCAGGCGCACCTGGCTTGTCCTGCACTTCCACATTGGTGTCCATCAATTTGAACATCTCACCCATGTCAACCAAGCCCTGGCGGATAGAGCGATATACAAACCCGAGCAGGTCGAGCGGGCGGAAGAGCTGAAGCAGATAGGTGTTCACCAGCACCAGATCGCCAACTGTAAGGCGGCCTTGGCTCCAGCCCCAAACAGTCAGCGCCATTGCGCCCGCCATCAGGGTATTGGTTATGAGCGACTGGCTGATGTTGAGGAGGGCTAGCGAATTCTCGCTCTTGATCGCCGCCTCGGCATAGGCGCCGGCTGCCGCGCTGTAGCGTTCCTCTTCACGGGTTTCCGCGCCGAAGTACTTGACCGTTTCGTAATTGAGCAGCGAATCCACCGCGCGATCGAGCGCTTTGCCATCAAGGTCATTCATCTCGCGGCGCAGTTTTGTGCGCCACTCGGTGATCCAACGTGTCACTGAGATATAAGCGACAACCGTAATACCGGTTGCCGCGACCAACTCCCACCCGAAATTGATATAGAAGATAATACCAACCGCGATCAGTTCGATGGCGGTAGGGGCGATATTGAAGAGCAGGAAGTAAAGCATCGTGTCGATGCTTTTTGTGCCGCGCTCTATCGTCTTGGTGACCTCGCCCGTGCGCCGACCCAGATGGAATCGTAGGCTCAGCCGGTGCAAGCGTCGGAATACATCCTGCGCCAGATTGAAGGTGGCGACCTGGCCGACCCGCTCGAACGCTATATTGCGCAGGTTGTCGAATGCGACGCTCGTGAAGCGACCCAGCCCGTAGGCAAGGACCAGCGCGAGAGCGACCATCGCCGCCTCATTGCTCGGCACAGTCATCGCATCGACTGCATATTTATATGCAAACGGCAGGGATAGTACGACCGCTTTCGCCGCAATCACAAATCCCATCGCAGCGATAATGCGTCTCCGAAGCGATGGATTATCGCGCGGCCACAGGTACGGAAGGAAGCGCCTTAGCGTGAGCCAGCCATCAGCTTCGAGCGGGCGATTGTCTGCGGTATCCGGCGGCATTGCCTGACCCATGTGGGGGAGCGTGCGCGGTAGCGCAAGCTTGCAGCGGGGCTCTACTGGTCCAAGCGGGTGGCGTGATTGCCTTCGTAACGTATGCGGGCTCTGCGCGGCAGGTCGAACAGGATCTGCCGCTTGGCAAAATCAATTGCGACGCGGTCAAAAAGGCGCAAATGCTGCATGCCCAATGACAAGACTGGCTTGTCTTGCAAGCCAAGCGCCTCGAACGCGGGCGTATCAGCGAATGTGATTGGCACGTTCGATACTTCTAGACCCTGAAACTCAATGCTGCGGGCATACGAAAGGTCACTAAAAATAGAGGCGCCATTGACGTCGGTCGTCTTAACTTCCTGCGCGCGCTTTGCGCTGATCCTGCGTTGCAGAGCAAGGTTGCCCATGCTGGCCTGAGCGCCCGTGTCGATAATCACCGTGGCGCGAACCCCTTCGATCAACGCGTCGGTAATCAGAAGCTGCCCCAGCTTGCTACGCGCGCGGACGACGATCTCGAACCCTCGTCGACCAATATCCTCGTCAGCATCAGCCATGGCGATCGTTTCATCACGGAAATCAATCAGGACGCGAAAGTCCTGCAAGGTATCCAGACCGATGATACCATCTGCGCCGACATGGCGGTGTTGGAGCACCGGTGCAGCAATATTGTGCAAAGTACGATCAGCCACTTCGAACCGGTCGAGTTCAACAAGATCAACGATCCGTCGGCTCGCCATGCCAACCACCATTGCTTCGCCGGCAGAGGGAAGAATGACGCCGCGCATAACGCGGTCTGTCACTGCGGTCGCTTGCGATCCGGTGTCGATCATGAAGTTGTACGGGCCAGCCCCGTCAATCCTCACAGGTATCGTATAGCGCAAATTGCTGTCTTCATCGAGAGGGAGGATCGCTGTGCGCGGATCAGTCAGATCTGGCAGAAGGGGGGTCGTCGCAATGGGCGTTCGCTTTTGCGCATCGTCTGCGACTTGCGTCAGCGGCAATGCGGCTGCGGCAAGCCCCGCGGTTGCAAATGCGGTCCAGATAATATGCGACATGTCTCTCTCCCAGAAAGCACATCTACCAGACAAAGGTCCCGGGCCCAAGTTCTGAACGGGTGAAGGGGGGAATCGAGTCGATCAACTGCGCATCAATTTGGATTCGCAAAGCGATTCCCAGCCAGAGTCACTGGAATCAGTTTAAAAGGCAGCGCTGAATCGCCGGTAATCCGGTCTGCAACGGGATCTAACCTTGCAATTGCGCGTCACGACCCCACATAGGTGTAGGAAAATTGGCCGTAAAAATGGCGGAAATCTGCGGTTATTTCGCTAGCGTGAAATAAAATTGCAAAAAGGCGTTGACCCGACTCAATGCCCCCCATATATGGCCTCTCACCGACGCGGCGCTGACGGTTTCACCGCCCATCGAGTTGGTCGCCAGACACAGACGGATAGCCGGTCCCCCGGTAGCAAAATCGGGGCTCCATTGCTGTCCGCCTTTTATTGTCTGGTTGGCTCTTTGACATTGTTAGTTTTTGATGAAGGGACATGTGGGCGACGGCGCCCGGTCCGGGGACCTCAAGGCTCCGGATACCGGTTAATTTAAGCCGATTGCCACATCCTTCCAGGCTCCACAGTCTGGTTGCGATGATGCATGTTCATTCGTATCCATTACGTTTGACAGTGCAGGTATCGGCTCCTTGATACTCTGGCTTGTTAGGCTGACAGGGCTTGCCCTGTGCTTGATAAGTTAGTTTCACAAACTTGAGAGTTTGATCCTGGCTCAGAACGAACGCTGGCGGCATGCCTAACACATGCAAGTCGAACGAACCCTTCGGGGTTAGTGGCGCACGGGTGCGTAACGCGTGGGAACCTGCCTTTAGGTTCGGAATAACTCAGAGAAATTTGAGCTAATACCGGATGATGTCTTCGGACCAAAGATTTATCGCCTTTAGATGGGCCCGCGTTAGATTAGAT
>FYBJ01000283.1_pt1 | contig 36466 bp, 36 predicted proteins | sample 1134611 | NCBI WGS metagenome assembly FYBJ01 (sample SAMEA104116008, study PRJEB20421) | marine metagenome | isolation source: marine
CCCGCGCGCAGAATGTCGCCCTCCCGGACGCGGGTATAGCCGACGGGCAGCGGATAGCTGGTGTCGGCGAAATTGTAGGGCCGGCCGTTCTTGCGCGCCTCATAGATGGCCGCGCCCATCCCCGCACTGCGCCAGAAGGCCAGCGCCTGTGGCGTGGGCCGCGCCTCTTCGTCGAGAATCAGCATCCGCGCCATCAGCCAGGAGGTGCGCGTCGCGATCAGCTCGGCGTCAAAGCGCGCCATCAGCCAGCCCGCCATGCCGATATGGTCCGGGTGATGATGGGTCAGGATCACGCGCGACACCGGACGCCCCCTGAGGGGACCCGCCAGCACCTGCTCCCACAACGCCACCGAGCGTTTCGAATGGATGCCGGTGTCCACGATGGTCCAGCTGTCGCCCTCGTCCAGCGCGTAGATGTTGACGTGGTCCAGCGCCATGGGCAGAGGCAGGCGGATCCAGAGCACACCGGGCGCGACCTCGGTGGCCTCGCCATGGGCCGGCGGCTCGGGCCACGGATAGCGAACGCCGGACTGTGCCTTGCCATCTGCCATGTCGTGCCTCGCGCCCTTCGCAATTCCCGGCCGCCTCAATGCGCGCGCAGAGGTCCCGGGTCAAGACCGGGACGGGTTTTGCAATCGGCCGCGTTTGCGCCTATGTCCCACCCCGAGTTTCACGCGGATACCCCCGATGCCCGACACGCTGTCCCTGCTGCCCGACACCGACGGCCTGCGCCGCGCCGCCAGCCTGCTGCGCGACGGACAGCTTGTCGCCTTCCCGACCGAGACGGTCTACGGTCTCGGTGGGGACGCGACCAATGACACCGCCGTGGCGCGCATCTTCGAGGCCAAGGGACGGCCCCGTTTCAATCCGCTGATCGTGCATGTGGCCAGCATCGAGGCCGCACAGGCGCTGGTCGAATGGTCCGACATGGCTGATCGCGTGGCCCGTGCCTTCTGGCCCGGGCCGCTCACGCTGGTCCTGCCGCTCAGGCCCGGCTCCGGCCTGTCCCCCCTCGTCACCGCCGAATTGCCGACGCTGGCCGTCCGCCTGCCTGCGCATCCGGTGGGCACGGCCCTGCTCGAAGCCTTCGGGGGCCCTGTCGCAGCACCTTCGGCCAATCCCTCGGGCCGGATCAGCCCGACCACGGCGGCACATGTGCTGAAGGGGCTTCAGGGACGGATCGGCGCGGTTCTCGATGGCGGGGCCTCGACCGTGGGTCTGGAAAGCACGATCCTGGGGCTTGCGGGCGACCCGACGCTCCTGCGTCCCGGCGGGCTGCCGCAGGAGGCGCTGGAGGCGGCACTGGGTGCGCCGCTGGCCCGGCGCACCGACACCGGTCCCCTGACCGCCCCTGGCCAGATGGCCTCGCATTACGCCCCCGGTGCGCCGGTGCGGCTGAACGCCCGCGGCGCTGAAGGCGGCGAGGTGCTGCTGGGGTTCGGGGCAATGGAGTGCGACCTGAACCTCTCGGGGTCCGGCGACCTGGTCGAGGCCGCGGCCAATCTCTTCGGCCACCTTCATGCGCTGGATGCGCAGGACCCGGAGGGCATTGCAGTCGCGCCGATCCCGGAGCGCGGTCTGGGCCGCGCAATCAACGACCGCCTGCGCCGTGCTGCCGCCCGGCGCGATACCTAGGGTCAGGACCCCGACAGCTGCGCCGTCGCGACCTTTCCCGCCACGGCCTCGCATCCCGTCACTTGTCCAATTTGGACAAGATGTCCATTCAAGACATGTCTCTCAAGACATGTCTTGAGCGCCATGTCAGATGAATTCCCCTTGGAGTCCTCGACGGGATTGGATCGGAATTGTTGAGAAATGCTTTTTAAATCAGTCCTTTCGCGGAAACCACACAGGCAATCGCGTCGACCCCCCGCGAAGACATGTCATATATGACATGTCTTGACCGCCATCCATCATCCGGACACCCCGCAGGAAGGGGACTCGCACCCATGACCCGCGGGATGACAGAACCCGCAGGCCTAAAGCCGGAAGTTTCGGAAAAATCCGGCGCTCAGGCCCGGCCACCATCCGCCGACAGGGTCAGCGGCGAGATGCCCATGGAGGTCAGCGCTCCCTCCCATTTCTGCCCATCGCCGGTGTGAAACACCAGCTCGCGCGTGGCATCGCAGACCAGCCAGCCATTGGCGGCGATCTCGCCCTCCAGCTGTCCCGGCCCCCAGCCCGCATAGCCCAGCGCCAGGACCACGTCGCGCGGACCCGCACCGCGGGCCAGGTCCTCCAGGATGTCCATAGTCGCGGTCATCGAGAACTCGGGTGTCACCTCCAGTGTCGATATGGCCGAGCGATAGCCCGCATCATGCAGCACAAAGCCCCGCCCGTGCTCAACCGGTCCGCCGAAATGCACCGGCAGGTCCCGCGCGCCGGGCCCCTTGGCGATTTCCAGCTGGTCCAGCAGGTTGTCCAGTCGCAGGTCATCGGAGGGCTTGTTGACGATCAGCCCCATCGCCCCTTCGGCGGAATAGGCACACATCATCACCACCGAATGCGCAAAACGCGGATCGCCCATGCCCGGCATGGCGATCAGCAACTTGCCCGTGAGGTCCATTTCGCCGCTCATGCCCCGACAATGCGGCCTGCCCGGGCGATCTGCAAGCGTGGCATCATGGCATCGGCAACAAATCTGGCAGGAAAGTGAGTTGGCAATTCCGCCGAAAGGGCCCATGTGGGGAACATGGTGATGCGTCTTCTGACCCTCCTGGCCCTTCTGGCCCTTCTGGCGAGCCTCGCCGCCACACCCGCAAGGGCGGGGGAGCATGTAGTCGAGGCCACGGTGATCCCGGGCTGGCGCATGGCGGACGGCACCCATATGGCAGGGCTCCGGCTCAAGCTGAAACCGGGATGGAAGACCTATTGGCGCTCGCCGGGCGATACCGGTTTCGCGCCCCAGTTCGACTGGCGAAACTCCGGCAATCTCAAGGGCGTGCGCGTCGAATGGCCCAGCCCCGGCCGCTACATGCAGGGCGGCCTTCTGACCATCGGCTACATCGACGAGGTGGTGCTGCCACTGGCCATCAGCCCCAAGCGCAAGGGTCAGCCGATCACGCTGAAGGCGGCGCTCGATCTGGGTGTTTGCCAGGATGTCTGCATCCCCGTGCAGCTCTGGGTCGAGGCCACCCTGCCCGCGGCCAGGGCCAGGCCCGACCCGCGTATCAACGCGGCCCTCGCCGCCCGGCCATATTCCGCGCGCAAGGCCGGTGTTTCCGGCGTCTCCTGCCGGATCACGCCCACCGCCGATGGCCTGCGGCTGAGCGCGTCGATCCGGATGCCCCCGGCGGGCGGGGACGAGATGGTCCTTGTCGAGACAGGCAACCCGGAGGTCTGGGTCGCGCCCGCGACATCCTCGCGCTCAGGCAGGACACTCAGTGCCGAAACCAGGCTCGTTCATGTCCAGGGCCGACCCTTCGCGCTGAACCGTTCGGCCCTCCGCCTGACGGTGTTGGGGCGCAAATATGCGGTGGATATTCAGGGCTGCCCGGCGGGCTGATCGCTGCGGGCGCGCATGGCCTGAAACACTGCCGTCGCGCCGAAACAGATCACCGCGATCACCGCCACGCCCGCGACGAACAGCCCCAGCGCCACGTTCGTGCCGACCGGCGCGCCCGTTTCGGACAGGACACCGGACAGGACATCTGGCAGCGTGCCGGTGGCCATCACCCAGCCAAGGCTCAGCACGAACCACAGCCCCGTCGCGGCCACCGCCATCAGCATCACCCGCTGCACCCCGGCCTCGCGGAACCGCAGTCCGCGCCGCAGCGCCGTGACCTGCCGCGCAACGTCCTGCTGCACCGCCAACAGCGCGGGCACCACAAGCAGCACCATGATCATGCCAAAGCCCAGACCGTAGACCAGCGTGATCACCGTCGGCTTGAGAAACTGCGCCTGCTGCGACCGCTCGAAGAGCAGCGGCGCGAGGCCCAGAACTGTCGTGAGCGTGGTCAGCATGATCGGCCTCAGCCGGTCCGCCGCCCCGTCGATGATCGAGGGGATCAGGCCACGCTCGCGGGCATATTCATCTACCGTCGTCACCAGCACGATGCTGTCGTTTATGATGATCCCAGTCATGCCCAATAGCCCGACCACCGTGAATATGCTCATCGGCACGTCCCACTGATAATGGCCGTAGATCGTCCCGACCAGGCCGAAGGGTATGATCGCCATCACCACCAGGGGGCGCGTCCAGCTCGAGAACACCCAGGCCAGGACAAGGTAAATCCCCAACAGCACCAGCATCAGCCCCAGCTGCGCATCGGCCAGGAAATCATCCTCCTGCTCGCTCAGCCCCGAAAGGCGCCATTCCACCTGCTGCTCGCTGGCGATCCTCGGCAATACGTCCTGCTCAAGCGCCTGCATGATCTCGGCCGCGCGCACCGGGTCATCCTCGGACAGATCACCCGTCACGCTGATCAGCCGCACACCGTTTTCCCGCCGCACGGTGGAAAAGCCGGCCCGCCGGTTCACGCTCACGATCTCGGCCAGCGGCACATAGGCGCCCGCACCGGTCCGCAATTGCATCCGTTCCAGGAAATCAGCCGTCAGCTCATCGCGCGGAATTTCCACGCGGATTTCCGCACTCCTCGGCCCCACCGGATACTCGGCGGCCTCGATCCCGCCCAGCCGCGCGCGCAGCACACGCCCCAACTCGTCGATCTCGAACCCCAGGGCCTGCCCCTGCGGCGTCAGTTCGAGGATCAGCTCTTCCTTGTCATAGCTCAGATTGTCCTGCACGGCGGACACTTCCGGATACAGCGTCAGCGCCCGTTTCAGCGCCTCGCTCGCCGCCTTCAGCGTCTCGGCGCTGGCCCCGTAGAACTGCACATCCAGCGCATCTCCCCCGGGCCCCGACCGCCAGCCGCGAAAGCTTACCGTTTCGGCCAGCGGATGATTCACCACGCTCGACTGCAGATCGCGCACAAATTCGAAACTGGAATAGGGCCGTGCATCCGCCTCGATCAGTTCTATGGAAATCCCGCCCAGCTGATCGGGGTCCTTGCTCTCTGTCCCCGGCAGGCCGTGGCCAGGATTGCCCCCCACCTCGGCAAGCACGTAGGCCAGCGGATTGACGCCATACTCGGCCTCGTACTGCGCGCCCAGCGCCTCCGTGGCGCGTTGCAGCTCGCGCACCATGGCCAGGCTGTCCTCGCGATCGGCACCGGGGGCCATGGCGAAACTGCCGGTCACGCTGCCCCGCTCGGGCGCGTTGAAGAACCGCCATGTGACGTCGCCCCGCACGAACATCGCCGCCTGGCTGGCCAGCGCCAGCAGCGCCAGCCCCAGCACCGGATAGCGCAGCGCGATCACCCCGGCCATCGCGGGCCGGAAAAGCCGCTCGCGACACCAGACAAAGCCGCCATTCACCACCCGGCTGGGCGCGTCATACCAATGCTGCCTGGCGGTATGGACCAGCGCATGTTTCATGTGATGCGGCAGGATCAGGAAACACTCGACCAGCGACGCGGTGAGCACCGCGATCACCGTAAACGGTATGTCGGCGAGCATCGTCCCGAACCGGCCGCTGATCAGCGTCAGCCCGAAAAAGGCGATCAGCGTCGTGAGCGTCGCGCAAAAGACCGGCATCGCCATGCGCCGCGCCGCGTTTTCCGCGGCCTGGGCCGGGCCTTCGCCCCATTTTCGCGCCCGCGCATCGGCATGTTCGCCCACCACGATGGCATCATCCACCACGATCCCCAGCGTGATGATCAGCGCAAAAAGCGAAATCATGTTGAACGTCAGCCCCGCCGCATACATCAGCGCCACCGCCGCCAGCATCGCCGTGGGAATGCCCAGCGCCACCCAGAAGGCGGTGCGGGCGTTGAGAAACAGGAACAAAAGACCCACGACAAGGGCAAGCCCCATCGCGCCGTTCTCCAGCAGCATGTTCAGCCGCCCGGATATCCGCTCCGAGCGGGTCCGGATCAGCTCGACATCCACTCCCTCGGGCAGGGTGCTGGCCATGTCGCGCGCCACGGCCTCGACCTGGGCCTGGATGCCGATCGCGTCGCCCCCGACCGAACGGTCTACGCGGATCGACATGGCCGGCTGCTCGCCCACGAAATAGCTGCGCTCGCGCGCCACGCCCTCGACCCGCACCGTGGCCACGTCGCCTACCGTCAGGTTCGAGCCGTCCGGGTTGGAGCGCAGAACGATGCCCGCGATCTGCGTCGGGTCGCGCTTTTCCACGCCGGTGCGCACCCGCGTGTTGGCACCTGTCACATCGCCCGCCGGGTCGGCATCGACCTCCTGGGCCACGGCGGCGGCGATCTCGGCCATGGTGATGTCATGAGCCATCAGGTTGACCGACGGCACCTCGATGATGGTCTCGGGGGCCGCAACCCCGCGCAGGGTGGTGCGGGTGACGCCTGCGGCAAACAACCGGCTCACGAACTCGTCGGCATAAAGCCCCAGCTGATCGGCCGAAACCGGCCCGGTGATCACCACATCCGTCACCCTGTCGCGCCACGCGCCGCGGCGCACGGTGGGCTCCTCGGCGGCCTCGGGCAGGGTGGTGATCGCGTCCACCGCCGTTTGCACGTCATCGCTGGCGCGGCCCATGTCCCAGTCGGGTTCGAACTCCAGCGTCACACTGGTACTGCCCTCGCGGCTGGTCGAACTGGAGGTCTCGACGCCTTCCACCGCCAACAGCGCGGGCTCCAGCACCTGCACGATGGCCGCGTCCACATCCTCGGCCCCGGCCCCCTCCCAGACGACACTGACCGTGACGTTTTCAACGACCACATCGGGCAGGAACTGCGCCTTCATGCGCGGGGCGGCGGCCAGGCCGAGCACGATCATCACCACCAGCAGCAGGTTCGCAGCGGTGCGGTGGCGCGTGAAATAGGACAGAACCCCGCCGGCCGCGCGTGGGATGTCCCGGGCCATGCCGCTAGCCTCCGATCCGGGTTTCAAGCCGGTCCACGATGCGCGCGGGAACCTCGTCCTTCTCCAGCTGCCGCAACAGGCGCTCGCGGGTCTCCTCGGGCATGTCGCGCGCCTCCTGAACAAAGGCGATCAGCCGCGCGCGCCGCGCATCGGTCAGGGTGACACTGCTCTGCGCCTGATCCTGCGCCCCCGTCATGCGGTTCAGCGGCCGCACCTTGATGCCCGCACCCAGCAGCGGCGAGCGTTCGGCCACCACGTCGCGCCCCTCCAGCGCCACCGCGGCCACAAGGATGTCATCCGCCTGGCGTCGCAGAAGCGTCACCGGCACCGCCTCCAGGCGCTGATCCGGGTCGAGCACCAGCACCGTGCTGTCCGGCCCCAGGGCCGTGGCGGGCAGGCGGATGGTATCTTCCAGCGCAGGCTCCTCGATCTCAACGGTAACGAAATCCCCGGGCTTGAGCCCCCCCGAGGCCGCGGTCAGCCGGGCAAAGACAACACGACCGGTCTGCCCCTCGCCCACCGCGGCACCCGCGCGCGTCACCTGCCCCGCGACGGTCAGGTTCGCCCCGAACGCATCCAGCGTCGCGGTCATCGGGGCCTGCAACAGGCCGCCCTCACTGTCCAGAAGCCGCGCGAATTGCGGCGTGGAGACCCGAAACGCCACCTCCAGCGTGGTGTCATCCACCAGGTCCGCGAGTTTCTCGTTGGCCGAAACCAGCCGCCCTTCGACCACGCTCACATCGCTCAGACGGCCCGCAAAGCCTGCACTGATCTCGGTGTCGGCCACGGCACGTTCGGCCTCGTCAAGGGCGATGCGCGCGCGGTCCAGCGCGTTGGCCGTCTGGTCCAGAAGGGCTTCGGCTTCGATCAGGTCGCGGCGCGCCGACAAGACCGAGCGGCGCGCCTGGCTGGCCTCCAGCTCGGCGGCCTCGACCGCTGCCGTGGTGCCGACGCCGCGGTCCTGCAGGTCCCGCTGCCGGGTCAGCGCCGCCTGGCGCAAGGTCATCTGATCCTCCGAGGCCGACAGCTCGTCCCGCGCCAGCGCCAGCCGGCGTTTCGCATCGCGGGCGTCGGCCTCGGCATCGGCCAGATCGCTGGCCGCGCGGGCGCGTTCGGCCCTGGCTTCGGCCGGATCGACCCGGGCCAGCACCCGGCCTGCCTCGACATAGCCGCCCTCCACGAAACCATCCGCCAGCATGACCAGCGTCCCGCCCGTCTTGGCGCGGATTTCCAGGGTTCGTTCGCTCTGCACCTCGCCAAAGGCGGTCAGGACCGGCACCTCCCGGCCCGCCTCGGCGCGGATCACATTGACCGCGAAAACCCGCTCACGGCGATCCTGCACATCCGGCGACCGGCTCATCCGCTCGTCTATAGCGCGCCACATCATCTGCCCGGCCAGGGCCAGAATGCCCAGTGTCAGCGACACCAGGATCAGGCCGGTCAGGCTTTGGCGAAGGAAACGCATGCGAGGGCCGCCTCGTTGAACTCAATGGTTTAATGTAGCCACATCCCGCGGGATTCCAAGCGCGTATGGCGATTACTTGCGGCGCTTGTGCTCCTCGAGCCGCGGCATGATTTCCACGAAATTGCACGGCCTGTGGCGGTAATCCAGCTGAAATTTCAGAATCTCGTCCCAGGCGTCCCTGCAGGCCCCCGGACTGCCCGGCAAGGCAAAGAGATATGTGCCCCCCGCCACGCCCCCCGTGGCGCGCGACTGCACCGCGCTGGTGCCGATCTTGGCCATGGAGACATGGGTGAAGACCGTGCCGAAGGCCTCGATCTCCTTTTCATAGACATCGCGATGCGCCTCGACCGTGACATCGCGGCCCGTCAGCCCGGTGCCGCCCGTCGAAAGGATCACATCGACGCCCTCATCGGCGACCCAGGCGCGCAGCTGATCGGCGATCTGCGCCCGCTCGTCGCGGATGATCCGGCGGTCGGCCAGCATGTGCCCCGCCGCCTCCAGCCGCTCGACCAGAACATGCCCCGACCGGTCCCCGCTCAGATCGCGCGTGTCGCTCACCGTCAGCACGGCTATGCGCACGGGGATGAACCCGCGGCTTTCGTCAATGCGACTCATGTCTGTGCCTCCATTTCGAACCATGTGCCCGCAGGGCCCAGATTGACCACCTGCGTGGCCCCGATCATGCCCCGCACGCCCCAGCTTTCATGCACATGGCCACAGACCGCAAGGGGCGGCTGGATACGCGCAATGGCATCGTGGATGACCTGCGACCCGATGGAAAGCCCGCTGCCCGTCCTGTCGCCCAGCCCCTTGGGCGGCGAATGCAGCACGAGGATGTCGGCGCTCTCGCAGCCGGCCAGAAGCGCCCCGGCCGCGGCTTCGGTCAGGTCACAGGACCAGTCCCCGAACGGCGTCGGCGGCACGCCATATCCCAGCCCGAAGAACCGCAGACCCGCAAGCTCGCAAGCCTCTCCATGCAGCACGGTCATATGCGCAGGTGCCGCGGCGCGCAGCTCGTCGGCGCTCTCGGCATTGCCCGGCACCGCCACGATGGGCACGGTGATCCCGGCGAGCAGCGCCAGCGCCGCGTCCAGCCCCTGCCGGTGATTGCAGAAATCCCCCGCCGCGATGACCAGATCGGCCTTGGTGGCCAGACCCACCAGCCCGGCCGCCATCCGGCGCGAGGCGTGAAGATCGGAAAAGGCCAGGATGTTCATCGGCGTCCTCACAGGCATGGGTTGGCGACGGGCAGGCGCGGCACCGACAGCGCCGCATCCAGCGACGCCCCCAAATCATCGCCGGCCATGGCCGTGTAGATATTCAGAGCATCGGGTGGAATTTCGCAACGACCCTCTGCTCGGAGCCGCGTGGCATACTGCGCCACGCCCTCATCGAACCGCGCCCGCGCCTCGTCGATGCTGCGCGGCGATTGCGTGTCGCGGGCATGGGATTCCAGCACCCGGTCGCGGTACGAGGCCAGGTTTGCGGCAGGCCCGTCAGGCATTGCGCCGGGGCAGGTCCGTGCAAAGGCCGCCGTGCCCATCAGCAGATAGCCAAGGCAGCCCCCCGCACCGTGCGGCGAGGTGTCCAGCGCGCAACAGGTCGCCTCCGGACCCTCTCCCTGAACGGGGATGCTCACCCCGCCCCCGAGCACAAGCATCGGCGCGCCCGTCGGACCCTCGATGACCTCGTCGGCCAGGGCCTCGAACATCGCGCCATAGTCGAACCGGATCAGCGGCTCGGCCGCGACCGGCGCGGACAGCAGGGCCAGAGACGCGGCCACAGATACGGCCAGCGCCTTCATCCCCCGAGCCGCGCCTTGAGCGCCAGAAGGTCCGCCCAGGCTTCGCGCTTGGCCGATGGCGTGCGCAAGAGGTAGGCGGGATGGAACATCGGCAGGGCGGGTGCGCCATAGGCCTCTGTCCAGATGCCCCTGAGCCGCGTGATCCCGCGTCGGCCCAACCCGGCCTGACAGCTGACATTGCCCATCAGAACAATGGCGTACGGCTGGATCAGCGCCACATGCCGCTCCACAAAGGGCAGCAGCATGGCGATCTCGTCCGGCGTCGGGTCACGGTTCTGCGGCGGCCGCCAGGGCAGGACATTGGTGATATAGACGCCAGCCTCGGGGGTCTCGGCGGCGCGGTCCAGCCCGATGGCCGCCAGCATCCGGTCCAGCAACTGCCCCGCACGTCCCACGAAAGGCCGCCCCTCGCGGTCCTCGTCGCGCCCCGGCGCTTCGCCGATGATCATCACGCGCGCCTGCGGGTGGCCATCCGCAAACACCAGATTGCGCGCCCCGCGCTTGAGCTCGCACTGCTCGAACGCCCCCATGGCGGCCCTGAGCGCATCGAGATCCGCCGCCCCCTCGGCCAGACGGCGCGCTTCTGCCACCGCATCGGCGGCTGACACCGCCGACCCGCCTGCCGCTGGCGCGGCGGAGTGAGGCGGGGGCGCCGCTGGCCCGGCGGACTGGGGGATGTCCGCCGCTGATGCGGCAGCGGGGGCCGGCTTCGCCGGCTTGTCGGGCAGGGCATAGCGATCCACCGGCGCGTCCCCAATGGCCTCATCCGCGCCCAGCTCGACCTGCCAGGCGAGAAGCGCTTTTGCCGCGTGAAAATCCAGAGCCGAATCCATGAAGTCGACGATAGAGCCTTTCGCGGCGACACAGAAGCACGCTCGTCACGTTCCCCGCTGAATCACCCGCCGCCCCAAGCACCGCGATTGCCCCGGCCCGAACACCGGGCCTCGCAGCGCCCCGGCATGACACTCTTGCCCGCCCCGGGCACATCACCGCTTCTTGCCCCGCATCCCGTGCGCCCCTATAACCGGCCAAATCCACGCCGGAGGCCGCCCCATGTCCTTTCCCCATCGCCACCTGCTTGGCATCGAGCATCTGGCCGCTTCGGACATCACCACCATCCTCGATCTGGCCGACCAGTATGTGGACCTCAACCGCCGCGACATCAAGCATTCGGACGCGCTCGCGGGGCTCACCCAGATCAACATGTTCTTCGAGAATTCCACCCGCACCCAGGCCAGTTTCGAGCTGGCGGGCAAACGGCTGGGGGCGGATGTGATGTCGATGGCGATGCAGGCCAGCTCGATCAGGAAGGGCGAGACGCTGATCGACACGGCGCTGACCTTGAACGCCATGCATCCCGATCTTCTGGTGGTGCGCCACCCGCATTCCGGCGCGGTGGACCTCTTGGCGCAAAAGGTACATTGCGCGGTGCTCAACGCCGGTGACGGGCGTCATGAACATCCCACACAGGCGCTTCTGGATGCGCTCACGATCAGGCGCGCCAAGGGCCGCCTGCACCGCCTTTCCGTGGCGATCTGCGGCGACATCGCCCATTCCCGCGTGGCGCGCTCGAACATCCTTCTGCTGGGCAAGATGGAGAACCGCGTGCGCCTCATCGGCCCGCCCACGCTGATGCCCGCAGGCATTGGCGAATTCGGCGTCGAGGTCTTCGAGGACATGGCCGAGGGGCTCAAGGATGTGGACGTGGTCATGATGCTGCGCCTTCAGCGCGAGCGCATGGATGGCGGCTTCATCCCGTCCGAGCGTGAGTATTACCACCGCTACGGGCTGGACGCGGCCAAGCTGGGCCATGCCAAGCCCGACGCCATCGTCATGCATCCCGGCCCGATGAACCGTGGCGTCGAGATCGACGGCGAACTGGCCGACGACCTCAACCGTTCGGTGATCCAGGAACAGGTCGAGATGGGCGTCGCCGTGCGCATGGCCGCGATGGACCTTTTGGCCCGCTCCCTGCGCGCCCGGCCCAAAGAGGTCATGGCATGAGCGACCGAATGCAGGTGCCCGCGGACGAGCGCGGCACCGTCCGGCTCTTTACCGTGGACCTCGACGCGCCCCGGATCGCCGCCCTGCGCGCCGCGGATGACGAGGACGAAAGCCCGGGACTGCGCGACACGCTGCAGACAGCCCTGGGTGCCAGTGCGCTCGATCCCGACCATGTGGAGCTCTTCGATGTGGGCGACCTCTCCGGGCTGGGACTGTCGGGCTACCTGACCGAAGGGCTGGGCGTGGCCGAAGCGGATGTGATGCGTGACCGCACGAGGCTCGATGCGCTCAGGGGCCATGTGCTGGTGGTGCTGTCGCGCGCCTTCGAGGGCGAGGCACAGACGCTCCGGACCCGCGCCCCGCTGCGCTGGCTGGGCACATGGCAGGAGGAACGCCCGCCGGTCTCCTTCGATCCGCTGCCGGATGAAAGCGCCAGGGGCGAGGCAACGCCCGCGCGCCGCAAACCCGTCTCGGATGCCGCCATGTCCGGGCGCATCGCCATGCTGGTGCTGGTGTTTCTCTTCGCACTGACCGGCCTGCTGATCTGGATCGCGTCCTGAGCGCGCCGATGCCGCATCCGGCTCCCATGGCCGCATATCAACAACCCGATGGGCCCGCACACACCCCCTCACGGCATTGACCGACAGGACCCCCCGGCCATCCGGTTTGCCAGCGACATCCGCCAGACCAGGACCGGCAGCCGCAAGATACCCATCGGGCTCGAACGCTTGTCCGACGGGGCCGATGTCTATCGCATCATGTGCGGCATCCAGACCCGCGACCGGGCGGGCACGGACCCTGGCAGGCAAAGCGGCCCGGGGGGCCAGCTCTGGGCCCCTGCTGCCGCACCGGGCGAAACACCTTGAAATCCTACCTATTGAGCGCCTTGCGGCTGGCCTTGCATCGGCTTCCGCGAGACGCCGCCTGTGCCGGACATCGCGAGCCTGTACTCGACATCCCCGACCATGCCAGCCGGCACAGGCAGCGGCAGCCATGGCACTTTCTCCGCCCTCAGCGCCCAAAAGGCGAGGTCGAGCACCTCGGCCCGTTTGATGCATCCGCAGCACAAGTTGCCAATTCGGCCTGGCCATCGCCCCGCCCCGGCATGATAGCAATGGTTTTCCATTGGTGATTTTTGCACTAAAGACCGGTGAAACCGATTTTCAGGGCGCGCCATGACCCAGACCCTCATCACCAATGCCCGCCTGATCGACCCCGAGGCGGGGACCGACGCGGCCGGCTGGCTCCTGATCGCGGAGGGCATGATCGCCCGGACCGGCACCGGCAAACCTCCGGCCTGCACCGGCACGGTGGTCGATGCGGGCGGCAAATGCCTGGCACCCGGGATCGTGGACATCGGCGTCAAGGTCTGCGAGCCGGGCGAGCGGCACAAGGAGAGCTACCGTTCGGCGGGGCTTGCGGCGGCTGCGGGCGGGGTGACCACGATTGTCACGCGCCCCGACACGCTCCCGGCCGTGGACAGCCCCGAAACGCTGGAGTTTGCCCGCCGCCGCGCCAACGAGGCCGCCCCGGTGCATGTCCTGCCCATGGCCGCGCTCACCAAGGGGCGCGAAGGCCGCGAGATGACCGAGATCGGCTTTCTGATGGATGCCGGGGCGGTGGCCTTCACCGATTGCGATCATGTCGTGACCTCGACAAAGGTCTTTTCCCGCGCGCTGACCTACGCGCGGGCGCTGGGCGCGCTGGTGATCGCCCACCCGCAGGACCCGGGGCTGTCGGAGGGGGCCGCGGCCACCTCGGGCAAGTTTGCCTCGCTGCGCGGCCTGCCTGCCGTGTCGGCCATGGCCGAACGCATGGGGCTCGACCGCGACATCGCGCTTCTGGAGATGACCGGCGCGCGCTATCACGCGGATCAGATCACCACGGCCCGCGCCCTGCCCGCGCTGGAACGCGCCAGGAAGAACGGCCTCGACATCACTGCGGGCACCTCGATCCATCACCTCACGCTGAACGAGCTGGACGTGGCCGACTATCGCACCTTCTTCAAGGTCAAACCGCCGCTCAGGTCCGAGGACGACCGCCAGGCGGTGGTCGAGGCGGTGCGCACGGGTCTCATCGACACGATCAGCTCGATGCACACGCCACAGGACGAAGAAAGCAAACGCCTGCCCTTCGAGGAGGCGGCGAGCGGAGCCGTGGCGCTCGAAACCCTGTTGCCCGCGGCGCTCAGGCTCTATCACGCGGGCGATCTCGATCTGCCGACGCTGTTTCGCTCGATGGCGCTCAATCCGGCGCGGCGGCTGGGGCTGGCATCGGGGCGGCTGAGCGAAGGCGCGCCCGCGGACCTGGTGCTGTTCGATCCGGACGCGCCTTTCGTGCTGGACCGCTGGGCGCTCAACTCGAAGTCCAAGAACACGCCCTTTGACGGCGCGCGCCTGCAGGGTAGGGTCGTGGCCAGTTACGTTTCCGGCGACGCAGTGTACGAGGCCCGCTGATGCCCCCCTTCGATACCAGCCCTCTTCTCCTGCTGCTCTGGGCGGCCATGGGATACCTCCTGGGCTCGGTGCCCTTCGGCATCGTGATCACCCGGGCCATGGGGCTGGGCAATCTGCGCGAGATCGGGTCGGGCAATATCGGCACCACGAATGTGCTGCGCACAGGGTCCAAGGGGGCGGCCGCGGCCACGCTTGTGCTGGACGGGGCGAAAGGGGCCATCGCGGCGCTGATCGCGCGCGCACTGGCGGGCGAAGACGCGGCGCAACTGGCGGGACTCATGGCCTTTGTCGGGCATTGCTTTCCGGTGTGGCTGGGCTTTCGCGGGGGCAAAGGGGTTGCCACCTTCCTGGGGCTGCTTCTGGCGCTCGCCTGGCCGGTGGGCGTGGCCAGTTGCCTGACCTGGCTGGCGACGGCGCTGATCACCCGCATCTCGTCCTTTGCTGCAATCGCGGCGGCGTCGTTCTCGACGATCTGGGTCGTGCTCCTTGGCCAGGGTCAGGTTTTCGTGCTCGGCATTGTCCTGACGGTGCTCGTCTTCCTGCGCCACCGCGAGAATATCATCCGCCTCAAGGCCGGCACCGAACCCCGCATAGGCCAGAAGTGAGCGACTCGTTTGTTGCGGCTTTCGACGCGCTGCCGCCCGGCACTTTTACGGGCCGGGCGCATGGCCGCGCCTACAGTGTGACCCGCAACGGCCTTTCCCGGGGCCGGGCCCAGAAACTGGTGGCCGAAGAGCTGGGCGGGGCGGACTGCATCTCGCTCAATCTCTACCGCACCGGGACCGGCGATCGCCTGAAACCCTGCGAGATGCCGGCCGGGAAGGTGCGCAGCTTCGTCATCGCGCTCGTCCCCGACACCTGATCCAAAGGCGCGCGCTGCGCGCGCACATGTTCTCTCGTCGTCGTCCTTGCGTCCTCCTCCGCGGGGCGAGTGGCTACATGACGCATCCTGGCAACGGCCTCGGAAGAGGAGCCGCTGGATGCCTCCGGCGGGGGTATTTTTCACCAGAAAGAAGCAGGGCGTATCGGGCTTCTTTCTGGTTTCAAATACCCGGAGTCCGTTTGTGGCCGCTTCAAACCAGGGCCCGGATCAGGGCGCCATGCACCGGCGTGCCGCCGCTGACCACGCCGTTGACCTGGCGGCTTGCTCCGTTGTAACGAAGCGCGCCACCGCGCCGGTCGCTGATCGTGGCACCCGCCTCGCGCAGGATCACGTCCCCCGCCGCGATGTCCCATTCCCAGGTCGGGCGCAGCGTCAGCATCGCGTCAAAGCGCCCTTCGGCCACCAGGCTGAGCCGGTAGGCCAGCGACGGGCGATAGACCCGTTCGGCCTGGGGGATGCGGCCGTCCTTCCAGTTGCCGGCCTCAAACGCGGGCCGCGCCGAGAGCACCGTTGCCGCCTCCAGTGTCGCGCGCTCCGAGGCCCGGATCGTTGCCCCGTTCAGCGTGGCGCCGAGGCCCGCGCCCGCGGCATAGAGCTTGTCCATCATCGGCAAATAGACGACGCCCGCCGTCACCTGGCCCTCGCGCACCACGGCCAGGGAATGTGCCCAGGCGCGGCTGCCTTCGATAAAGTTGCGCGTGCCGTCGATCGGATCCACGATGAAGAGCGCCTCGCGCGTCAGACGGTCGGGATCATCCGCGCTTTCCTCCGACAGCCAGCCATAGTCGGGCCGGGCCGCGCGCAGGCTGTCCTCGAGGCGCGCGTTCACCGCCAGGTCCGCCTCGGTCACAGGGCCTTCGCCTCCCGGCTTGTCCCAGCGCTCGGCGCCGCGCTCGAAAAACCGCCGCGCGATCTCCCCGGCCGCGCGGGCCGCATCGATCAGCAGGTCGAGATCACTCCCCGGCAAGGGTCAGCCCCTCGACCAGCAGCGACGGCACCACGCGGCTCAGATGGGCGCGGGCATCATTGGCGGGCGTGATCCGGCGCAGGACCTCCGGAAGGCTGCCCGCGATGGTGCCTTCGTTGACCGGATAGGCCGCCTCGCCGTTCTCGACCCAGAGCCCGTTCACCCCCCGCGAATAGTCGCCGGTGTTGGGATTGATGGTCGAGCCGATCAGCGAAGTGACGAGCAGCCCCGTGCCCATCTCGCGCATCAGCTCTTCGCGGCTCTGCGCGCCCTGGGTGAGCGCGATGTTCCACACCCCGGGGCTGGGTGTGCTGCCGGTGCCGCGCTTGGCATTTCCGGTGGAATGCAGGCCCAGCTTGCGTGCCGTCGCAAGGTCCAGAATCCAGCCGGTCAGCACGCCGTTTTCAACGATGGCCCGGCGCCTGGTGGGCAGGCCCTCGCCATCGAACAGCCGCGATCCCGTCACCCGTGCACGATGCGGGTCCTCGATGACGCTCAGCCCCTCGGGCAGCACCGCCTCGCCCAGCCGGTCGCGCAGCCAGCTGGCCCCGCGCGCCACCGCGCTGCCATTGGCCGCCGACAAAAGATGCCCGATCAGCGACCGCGCAATACGCTCGTCAAAGAGAACCGGGTAGGCCCCGGTAGGGGGCTTGCGCGCGCCGACACGCGCCGCGGCCCGTGCCCCTGCAAGAGCGCCGATCTCCTCGGGGCTGCGCAGGTCCGCGCGGTGAATGCGCCCGTCGCTGTCGTGATCGCGCTCCATGCCGGTGCCCTGCCCGGCAATCGCCACGCAGGAGATCATGTGGTCGCTGCGCGTCACGGTGCCGCTGAACCCGTTGCTGGCCGCCAGATGGGCGGCACGCCGACCGTAGGCGGCGCTGGCCGACTGCACCTGCGTGACGCCCCGGACGGCCTTCGCCGCCGCCTCGGCGCGCCGGGCCTTCTCTTCCAGCGCCGCAGGCTCCGGCTCGGGCGCCTCCTCGGCCAGCTCCAAGGCGGCCATGTCGCGCGCCTGCGCCAGCTGATCGGGATCGGCGAGCCCCGCGAACGGGTCCTCGGGCGCCTCGCGGGCCATGGCCACCGCGCGTGCCGCAAGCGCCTCGAGCGTGGCGGGCGACGTGTCGGAGGCCGATACGCTTGCCGTGCGCCGGCCGACAAAGACCCGCAGGCCCACATCCGTGCCCTCGGCCCGCTCGGCCTGTTCCAGCACGCCCTCGCGCACGTCGATGTTCAGCGAGGTGCCCTCCACAGCCATCGCGTCGGCCGCTTCCGCCCCGGCACGTTTGGCGGCGCTCAAAAGCGCCTGGGTCGTGGTCTCGATGGATTGGGTCATGCAGGCCTCCGGTCAGAGGTGAGACCTAGCCTTCGCGATGCCGAACGACAAGGCCTTCAGGGAACGCACCACAAGCCGGGCTCCACCCCGCCGCACGGCAGCATCTGTCCCGCGCTGGCGCCCATCGCGCGACGTGACAGCCCGCCGATGGTTCTCTCAGCCAGGCGCACCGCCCGGGGCAGGGCCGGCCGGGCCCTCACGCGCCGCGCATCACGTTGGCGCCGGGGACGGCCCGTCGGACAAGGCGAGCCTTAACCGCCAAGGCTTGATGATCCGGCTCGGCGCATGGGGATAGGAAGTCTGGTGTTGCGGTAGCTCATGGCGGTCGTGATCGTGTGAAAGCATCCTTGACGGTCAACCGATCAAAGTGCCCAGACCCGCTTGCCTGATGCGCGCAAATGCTTCGACCGCAATTGCGGTGTCCTGCGCGCCTGTTCCGGTCAGGTCGCATATTGTCACCGACTGCTGCGAGCGCTCGACCCTCCTGGCACCGGATGTGAAGGCTCCGATCTCGACGATCTCGCGATCGATGCCTGCATGTGCCAAATGCTGAATTTCTCCACCTATTTTACATTGCTCCAGCGTATCGCAGACAACCAAATCAGCACGTCGCAATATCTCGGGCTCCAATTCTTGCTTGCCCGGCAGGTCCGAACCCATGGCGGTAATATGCAGGCCGGGACGCACCCATTCCGCTGAAACAAGCGGCTCTGTGGCTTGGGTGGTTGTCACCACAATCTGAGAAGACACTACGAGTGCCTCAACGCTTTCGACTGGTTCAACGGGGGTTTTCAGTCGCTCGGCCATGTGTGTGCAATAATCCGCCACGCGACCGGGATGCCGTCCGTACACCAGTATTTTCTTGAAAGAACGTACCAACGCGAGGCTCTCTATTTGATAGCGCGCCTGCACACCCGTTCCGACAACTCCGACCGTATCAACGGGCTGCAGAGCAAGATGCTTTGCCGCGACGGCACCCGCCAGACCGGTTCGCAGGTCCATCAGATAGCCATTGTCGAGGAACACACAGTCGAACAGTCCGGTCTTGGCGTTCACCAGGGCGATGGTGCTGCTGCAACTGGGCAACCCCATACCGGGGTTGCGAAAGAAGCCTGTCGCGATTTTGACCGCAAGGTGATCGACGCCCTGCACAAAGGCACCCTTGGTGTCGACGGCGCTGTCCGCGTCGACGTCGATATGCATGACCGGTGGCATCGAAACGCGGCCCTGCGCAATCCATGTGAAGGCCTGCTCGGTCGCTGCCAGCGACCTTTCGTCAAGCGTAAGGCAGGAGCGCAACTCTGCTTCCGTGACAATCAATGCGCCGATATCAATGTCCCCCTTATTGCTGCACAGCAGACTAGGTCACGCAGTCAAAACTGACTAGCGGGTTTGACGGTTTGCTGATTCATTTCCGGGAAAGAGGAGAGCAGCATGGCCCAACGTCGTTAGTCATTCATGAGAGCGTGACCTAGTCTGGCTTGGCTAAATGGGGAGAAACATCATATGCGGCACGACATTGGTTTCAGGTCTGGTCAGGATAGATGCGCAGGATGGTTCCATCTACCCGACGAGATACAAGGCGACACGAAGCTGCCGCTCATTGTCATGGCGCATGGGCTCAGCGGCGTAAAGGAACAGGGCCTTGGCGCGGTTGCCGAGATTTTTTCGTCTTCCGGATACGCCGTGGTCGTTTTTGACTACCGGCACTTCGGAGATAGCACCGGTGAGCCGCGTCAGCAGATTTTTCCACTTGATATGGTCGAGGACTACCGCAATGCCATTACATGGGCGAGGTGAAGACCATTCCTGTCGTGGCGCAGGGAGATGCCCCTTGCATACTCCCCGGAGCGGAAGCCTACGATTTCTTCATCGGATCGCAGGAAACGGCTCCAAACTGGCGAAATGAGGTCACTCTGGAATCGCTTGAAAAATTTCGCGAATTCGATCCGGTATCCAATATCGAAATGATGTCGGATGTCGCGTATCTCCTGATCGGAGGAGAGAAGGAACACATCCTCCCGCTTGACGTATTGCAGGCCGCATTCGATCGGGTGCCGGAACCCAAGAAAATGGTCATGCTCCCAATCGGCCACTTCGGGGTTTACGAAGAACCGTGGCTATCGGCAGCGACCGACGAAGCACGAAATTGGTTCGACGCCTGTTTGAAGTGACGGCTGTGTGGAAACCAGTCGTTCGAAAAGAGATTTCATCGTTCTGCTTCGGTCTCAGAACCGCCATCGACGGCACCTGACCCACGGCGCTGACCGGATCGCCGCAGGCCAGGCTCCCCCCCGCCCCACGGCTGCGCCGGTCCCGCCTTCGCGCCCATCGCGCGATGTGACAGCCCGCCGATGCTCCTCTCCGCCAGACGCACTGCCCGGGGCGTGGCCGGCCGGGCCCTCATGCGCCGCGCAACATGTCGGAGCCGGGGTCGGTCTGGCGGGACAAAATGTGAATTCGTTGCAACGGTACGAAGGTCCGCTGTCGCAGTTCCAAAAATGAATTTCGCCTGCGATTTCTCCAGCATTCAATCCAAGTTTCTAGCTCTTGCTCAATGAGTGGACGCCGCTTGGCTCCGGCATCGTCTCTCGGGGGTGAATATCCGCGTAGATTTCGATGATGTTGAATTCTGGATCATGCAAAAACATCGTGCGATGGGTCCAATTTTGATTGGTTGGCTTTTCGATGATATCTATACCTTTTTCGATCAACTCTTCGAAAGCCGTATCGACATCGGCAGGTGGGACTCTGAAACTCAACTGAGCCCCCGCCGAGGTTTCTGGACTCCGGGCACCATCATATGACCGACCACGTGGGCGAAGCCCTAGGTACAACGTGCCGACCCGGAACCCGACCCATACTCCAGGCTCTTCATCTTCAACCTCAAAGCCCAAAACATCGAGGTAGAACCACTTCGTTTTCTCAATATCGTCACAAAGAAGAATAACGTAGTCCATACTGCGGATTGCGCCAAGGCCGGTTCTAGCTTCCATTGGTCACTCCTGAAACTTCGGTGTTGAGACCGACATTCACCGCAAAGCAGAACAAGTGCAACTCGGTCTCAGACCCGCAATCGACGGTGCCTGACCCCCGGCGCTGACCGGATCGCCACCGCAGGCCGGGTTCCGCCCCGCCGTCCCGCGGCAGCAATCAGGGGGCGGGCGCACAGCACACACCTCCCGTGACAAAAGCAAAGGGCCGCCGGATCGCTCCGGCGGCCCCGATGTATTGCGCCGTGATCGCGGCTTATTTCAGCCGCTGTCCGTTGGCCAGAACCTGACCCTCTTCGTTGAACTCGATGCGCGACTTGAGGCTGTCCTCGCCGTCACCCGGCACCGCGAACATGCCCATCATCATGCGCGCGCCCATGGCCTGTTCCTCGGGCAGAAGGCCCATGGCCACCAGCGTGTCCATCAGGCCGTTGGCGCCCTTGAGGTTCAGGTCAACGGCACCCACCGGCTTGGGCATACCGTCATAGCTGGTCATGTCGCTGTTATCGATGGCCAGGTCGCCGGACCCGGTCAGCTCGGCCCCCACGGCGCGCACCAGCAACCGGTTCAGCGTCAGCGCGTTCAGCTCGCCCGGAGCCTCGGCACCTTCCATCGCCTCGGGGTCCATGATGTCGGTGAACAGTGTCGTCTTGCCGGTCAGCTCGACGTCGATCGTCGCCGGATCGCGCGGCAGCTGCGCGCCGGGATCAAAAATGCCCCAGATGAAATCCGACATGGTGAAATCACCCATGATCATGCCCAGCTTGAAAGGCTGGGGGTCTTCGCCGGCCGAGACCGGCATCTCCAGGTCGAACCCCGCCTCGGCCGCGGCCAGCGCGATCGGGAAGGGGATGTCGCCGCCCGCGAACTCCATCTGCACATCGCGCGAGCGCAGCGCATAGGCCAGCTTGTCCTCGCTCATCGCGACGCTCAGACCGCCGCCCTGGCTGCTGGACTTGCCCTGCATGGTCTCGCCGCTCTCGGTCGAATTGAAGCTCATGTTGCCGGGGCCGAACTCGTAGCCCCCCGACAGCGCCAGCCCGGCCTTCAGCGCGGCGGCCATGTCCGTCATGTCAAGCCCCAGCGGGATCGACACGTCAGCCGTCATGTCGAGGCTCTCGACCATCCCGTTCAGCACGATGCGGTTGCCATTGTCGGGATCGGTGAAATCCAGCGCATAGGTCACCGGGCCGCTGATCATCTTCTGGATCGACTCGCGGATATTGCCGACCTTCATTTCGGTCGAGCCCGACAGCTTGGTCATCTCCATGCTGGCGGTGCCCAGGTCGACCGCCTGCGAACCCACCATGATCTCTCGCAGGGTCAAGGCAATGGAGGCCGCCGAGTATGTGTTCACCATGTTGCCCGGATCGCCCGACACGTTCATTGCAAATCCCTGCGTGGCGTAATCCAGCGTGACCGAGCCCGGCCCCTCCGGACCGCTGCCCGAGATCGTCACCGGCATACTGGCCGGAAAACTCACCCCGACCGTGCCATCGCCGTTGTCGCTGAACGTCAGGTCGCCCATGGTCAGCGTCAATTCGGCATCTTCCTCGGGGATCTTGATCGTCATGGCGATGTCCGACACCACCAGGTCGCCGCCGCTGGCGCTTTCGGTGGCGCTCAGGCCATAGCCGAAACTTTCCAGGTAGCCCGACCAGTCATCCCAGACCTGCTGTGCTGTCACCTCGGCAAAACCCGCCGTGCCTGTCATCAAAAATACCGAACCGGCGGTCAACCCGCCGAGAAACCTGGGTGTGCTCATGCAAATGTCCTTTCTGAAAGCGTCGATCCCCTTCGGCCCAGCTTCGGCGCATTCACGCCCATGGTCAAGGCCGGTTCCGGCTGGACCACGGCCTCTTGCCACGCTACCACCGGGTGCAACAGATATGGGGGTTCGCGATGCGTTTTGAAGGGAAGACAGCGCTGATCACCGGCGCCAGCCGCGGCATCGGTGCCGCCACTGCGCGGGTCTTCGCCGAGGCGGGCATGAACGTGGCTCTGCTCGCGCGCAGCACCGACCAGGTCTCGGAGCTGGCCGCCGGGATCGGCGACCGCGCCCTCGCCCTGCCCTGCGACGTGGCCGAATTCGACGCGGTGCAGAACGCCGTGACCACCACACAGGAGCGCTTCGGCGCTCTCGACATCGTGATCGGCAACGCCGGTGTGATCGACCCCATTTCCCACCTTGCCTCGGCAGACCCCGCCGGGTGGGGGCGGGCCATCGACATCAATCTCAAGGGCATCTTCAACGGGATGCGCGCGGCCCTTCCCGGCATGGTCGCGGCCGGGGGCGGCACGATCATCACCATCTCCTCGGGTGCGGCCTCCCATGCGCTCGAAGGCTGGAGCCACTATTGCGCCTCCAAGGCCGGGGCCGCCATGCTCACCCGCTGCGCGCACCTGGAATACGAGGGCGCGGGCCTGCGCGTCATGGGCCTCTCGCCCGGTACCGTGGCCACCGACATGCAGGTCGGGATCAGGGCAAGCGGCATCAACCCGGTGGCCCGGCTCGACTGGTCCGACCACATTCCGCCCGACTGGCCCGCCCGCGCGCTTTTGTGGATGTGCTCGGCCGATGCCGACGCCTGGAAAGGCCAGGAAATCTCGCTCCGCGACCCGGACATTCGCGCCCGGGCGGGCCTGGCATGATCGGGCTGGACAAGCAGGACGGCATCTGGACCGCCACGATCAACCGTCCCGACAGAGCCAACTCCCTGACCGAACCCATGCTCACGGACCTTGCCGGGATTGCCGAAGCCGCAAGCGGGGCGCGCGCCCTGATCCTGACCGGCGCCGGAAAGGTCTTCTCCGCAGGGGCCGACCTCGACGCCGCCCGCGCGGGCCTGGCTCTCAGCCCGGCCTGGGAGCGCCTGTCCGGCGCGATCGCCGCCCTGCCGATCCTGACGATTGCCGCGCTCAACGGCACCGTCGCGGGCGGCGCGATGGGCATGGTTCTGGCCTGCGACCTGCGCATCGCCACCCCCGGCGCAAACGCCTTCTACCCGGTGATGAAACTGGGCTTTCTGCCACAACCCTCCGACCCGGGCCGCATGGCCGCCCTCATCGGCCCGGCCCGCACCAAGATGATCTTCATGGCCGGCCAGAAACTGGACGCCGAAACGGCATACGACTGGGGTCTTTTCGACCGGATCACCGAGCCGGACGCCCTCATGACCACGGCCCGCGACCTCGCGCGCGACAGCGTCTCCGCCACCCCGGACCACGCCGCCGCGATCAAGGCGCTCATCCCCTGACGCCTCAGACTTCATCTTTCTGAAAATACTCTCGCCGAAGCCTGAATCACAGGCAACTTCGGCCGGGAATTCTCACTCGCCCAGCTTGGCGTGCACCTCATCCAGGTCGATCTCCCCGATCGGCATCTTGTTGGACGGGTCCGCGACATCATACTTGAACAGCTCGAAATCGCGCTTGTACATCTCGTAGACCAGATGCATCGCCATATCGTCGAAGTAATCCTCGACGGGATGCGCGCGCTTGGGCCCGTGGCCTTCGCTTTCGTTGAAGCGCGGGATGTTCTTCAGATCCACCTTCTTGGGCGTCTTGATTGCCTTCAGAACATCGCCCATCCCGTCATTGAACGCCTCGGTCCAGAAAATCTTGTCATAGGTCCCGCCGTTGACGATGAAGGTCGAGATATGCCCCGCCTGCGCCGACCAGTGGATGTCCGGGTCCATCGGGCGGCGCCAGCGGACCGTGTCGCGCGCGAACAGCAGGAACCGCCGAAAGCTCCTGATCTGGTCGAACTCCTGCTTGCCGTCCTCGCCGCCCACCTCGATCCCGTATTTCTGGATCAACAGCGGCACCAGCTTGCCGCGATAGCGTTTGCCGTTGCGCTGAATGCCGCAGATCTTGTCAAAGAAACTGGACAGGATGCGCGTGTAGGGGTTGCGCACACAGGTGAAGGCATAGGATTTATGCGACGTCACATTGGCGCTGATCAGGTCCTGGCTCTCGTCCAGCGCCCATTTGTGCAGCCCGCCCCTGGCGTCATGAATGTCGCCGTCAAAGAATTCCCCATGATCGGAATAATACATGATCTGCCCGATGGTCGAGCAGGCGCATTTGGGCACCACGCGGTACACCACGCTTTCGCTTTCGGTCATCCATGTGCCCGGAAACCCCATCGCTCGTCTCCTACCTCGTACACACGGCCCTGTTCGGGCTCTGTAAGCCTCTATGGCGGAAAAAACCTAAGAAACCCTGTTTATTCAATGCCTGTTCACCACTATCACTGTAAACAATCCCGCAAACAAGGGCTAGTCTGTTTCCAGAATGGCGAAAATCGCTTACATCCTGCTGTGTCACAAAGACCCCGAAGCGATCATCGGCCAGGCCGAGATGCTCACGGCGGCCGGAGACTATATTTCCATCCACTTCGATGCCCGCGCCAGGCCCGAGGCCTTTGCCGCCATCCGGGACGCCTTGCGCGACAATCCCAACGTCACTTTCGCCCGCAAACGCATCAAATGCGGCTGGGGCGAATGGAGCCTCGTGCAGGCCACGCTCCACGCGGTCGAGGCCGCGGTCGAGGCCTTCCCGCGCGCCACGCATTTCTACATGCTCTCGGGCGATTGCGCGGCAATCAAGTCGGCCAGATATGCCCATGATTTCCTCGACGCCAACGACGTCGACTATATCGAAAGCTTCGATTTCTTCGAAAGCGACTGGATCAAGACCGGGATCAAGGAAGAACGCCTGATCTACCGCCATTTCTTCAACGAGCGGACCTCGAAAGGGCTCTTTTATGCCTCGATGACGGCACAGCGCAAACTGGGCCTGTCGCGATCCATTCCCGCCGACATCCACATCCAGATCGGCAGCCAGTGGTGGTGCCTGCGCCGCCGCACCATCGAATGGATTCTCGACATGACGAAACGCCGCCGCGACGTCATGCGCTTCTTCCGCACCACATGGATCCCGGACGAAACCTTCTTTCAGACACTGGTGCGGCATCTGGTGCCCGATGCCGAGATCGAGACCCGCACACTGACCTTCCTGATGTTCACCGAATACGGGATGCCGCAGACATTCTACAACGACCACTATGACCTGCTGCTCTCTCAGGACTATCTCTTTGCGCGCAAGATCAGCCCCGAGGCGATCGAGCTGAAACAGCGCCTCGGCGCGCTCTATTCCGACGACAACGCGCAATTCCAGATTTCCAACGAAGGCCGCAGCCTCTTCAAGTTTCTCACCGGGCGCGGGCGCATCGGACGGCGCTTTGCCATGCGGTTCTGGGAAACCGAAAGCACGCTGGGCCGAGACCGCGCGCTGATGATCGTGATCTGCAAGAAATGGCACGTGGCCAAACGGCTGCTGGGCTCGATCCGCCATGTGACGAACATGCCGGCCATCGAATATCTCTTCAACGAAGAGGGCACCGCCCTGCCCGACCTGGGCGGCATCCAGTCCACGCTGGAGAAACGCCACCGCCACCGGCGCGCGCTGATGCGGATGCTCTTTGACTATTACGAGACCGACAACCTGATCATCTGCCTCGATCCCGCCAATCTCGACCTGCTGCAGGATTTCTGCGGCGACCGTTCGATTACCCGGCTGCTGGAGGTGCAATGCGTCTTTACGGATGAATATCTCACCGGCCATGCCATGCGCGTGGGGCTCGCCGGCGAACAGACGCCGCAGGAGACGCTGGAACGGCTGCTGCCCACGATCCGCTCGGACATGACCTTCGAAAGCGACAGGATCAGGGATGCGGGCTTCGAGAACCACTTTCTCATGCGCGAAAAAAGTGATGAGATCGAGAATGCTGCGCAGGTCGCGCGCTTTCTTGACATCGCCCCCGACAAGGCGCTCGAAATTGCGCGCACCGACCACCTCTTCGCCGACTGAGGACACCACTGAGGACGCCCATGAACACCGCCTATGACGACCAGAACATCTTTGCGAGGATCATCCGTGGCGAGATCCCCAACGACACGGTGGTCGAGACCGATCACACGCTCGCCTTCAACGACATCGGCCCCCAGGCCCCGGTGCATGTGCTGGTGATCCCCAAGGGGCCTTATGTGGACTACGCGCATTTCGCGCGCGCGGCCACCGAGGCCGAGATCGTCGATTTCACCCGCACCGTGGCCGAGGTCTGCCGCCAGACCGGCGTGGCCCCCGGCGACGGCTTTCGCGCGATTTCCAACAGCGGTGCGCATGGCGTCCAGGAGGTTCCGCACTATCATGTGCATATTCTCGGCGGACGTTCCCTCGGGCCCATCCTGAGCCGCTGATACGCCGCAGGGCGGGGTTCACCCGCCCCGCCAGGCATCGTCCAGGCGGAGGCACCGTAGGGCGGGGTTCACCCCGCCCCGCCAGGCACCGTTTTCGCCGCCGGCTGGTCCAGCATACCCGTACGAAACAGTGCCCCTGCCGCCACGGCCCCGATGATCGGTGCCACGATGAAAAGCCACAGCTGGCTCAACGCCGCACCCCCCGCAAACAGCGCCGGTCCCAGCGACCTGGCCGGGTTCACCGACACGCCCGTGACGTTGATTCCGACCAGATGGATCGCAACCAGGGTCAGACCGATGGCGATCCCCGCCAGCGAGGCCGGCACGCCCTGTCCGGTCGACCCCAGGATCACCACGAGAAAGACGAATGTCGCCACCACCTCGAACACAAAGGCCGCTCCCATGGCGTATTCGCCCAGGTATCCCGCGCCCCAGCCATTCTGACCCAACCCGTTTTCCGCGACGCTGTAGTCGGCTTTGCCGGTGGCGATGATCATCACGACCAGCGCACCCGCGATGGCGCCTGCGCATTGCGCGACAATGTATCCGCCCGCCTCCGGAAGCGACATCCGCCCGGACGCGACCACTCCCAGCGTAACCGCCGGATTGATATGACAGCCCGAAACCGGCCCGATCCCGTAGGCCGCCCCGATCAACGCCAGACCAAAGGCAAAGCTGATCCCGGTGAGACCAATCTCCGCCCCCGCCAGAACCGCCGCACCGCACCCGAACAGGACCAGCACGAAGGTTCCGATAAATTCCGCTACAAGTTTGTTCATTGTCGTCCCCATGTATCTTGAACCGGTTTTCACAATACCGGGGGCAATGCGGCATTCGCGGGGAAGTTTTCGGGACTTGCGGCATGGATGCGGGCAGGGGCCTGCCGGGACCCGGACCGGTGCACTCTCCCCGGGGCACTCCGCGCGCATTGTTAACAAATCCCTGCACCCCCGCCCCGAAACACCGACGTGATACCGATGCGATACAGACGTGATACCGACGTGCCGGATCCGGGGTTAACGCGACCGCGTGAGGTCCAGGAAAACATCCTCCAGATCGGCCTCCTCGGTGCGCAGGTCCCGGATCGTGATACCCGCCGCCCGCACCGCTTCGAGCACCGCGCCCGCCGGGGTCTCGGACGGGTTGTAGCCGATCTGAAGGCTGCCATCCTCACGCCGCTGCACGCTCATGCCGGGTGTTTCGGGCAAATCCGTCACGGGCCCGTCCGGTGTGATGATCATCGACTTGCCGTCGATCCGGCCCAGAAGGTCTGCGGTGCTGTCACAGGCCACCACCTCGCCATGGTTGATGATGGCGATCCGGTCGCATATTTCCTCGGCCTCCTCCAGATAATGGGTGGTGAGGATGATCGTCATGCCGTCGCGGTTCAGTTTGCGCACGTTCTCCCACAGCATCCGGCGCAGTTCGATGTCCACCCCCGCCGTGGGCTCGTCCAGCACCAGCACATGCGGATGATGCACCAGCGCCTTGGCCAGCAAGAGCCTGCGCCGCATCCCTCCCGACAGGGCACGGGCATAGGCCCCGGCCTGGCCCTCCAGTCCCACAAGTCTCAGAATCTCATCACTTTTCCGGTCCCGCCGGGGCACGCCATACAACCCCGCCTGCACCTCCAGCGCGGCGCGCGGGCAAAAGAACGGATCGAGGTTCAGCTCCTGCGGCATGACCCCGATCGCCGCCCGGCTCTGGCGCGGGTTCACGTCCTGATCGAACCCCCAGATCGTGACCTGGCCCGCGCTCTTGATCACAAGGCCCGCAAGGATGTTGATCAAGGTGGACTTGCCCGCGCCGTTGGGCCCCAGAAGACCGAACACCGAGCCGCGCGGAATATCGAGGTCCACACTCTTGAGGGCCTCCTTCGGCTGTGCCTTGCCCGAGCTGGCATAGGTCTTGTGCAGACCGCGGATTTCTATGGCATTGGCAGTGGAACTCCCGGTCATCGCCCTCTTGCTCCCGCGCGTCTGATCGCCCATATTCGGCTCAACTCAACCCTTGTCCTATAGCCCCGCAAGAGGAAATGCCAGATGGTCACCCAAGCGCCCGAAACCAGAGTGGTCGACAGCTACCGCGTGTCCTGTGACGGTGGTGAAGGCGCGCTGGGCCATCCGCGCGTCTGGCTCCAGATCCCGAGCGAGCATGGCTGGGTCGAATGCCCCTATTGCGACGCCAGGCTGGTGCATCGCGATTTCGAGGGCAAGGTCTGATCTTCTAAGGGTTTTTTGGCTTTTCCTGGGTCTGGCCGCGAGCGGTGCGACCTTTTTTATGGCCGCTTTTCCCGGCAGTATGATCCCCGGGCCGCTGGCGGATGCCGAGAGTGGCCCGATACCGGGGCCGGGGCCCGGGGCCCTGCCCGCCGGTTTCGACGCGCCGCGCCTGCGCATGGGCCCGGATCAATACGCGCGCCTTCCGGACGAGATCGACGAGGGGTTTCGGCGCGATGATCGCGGCCAGCCGATACCGGTTCCGGCGGCGGGTTTCACCGACACGGACCGGTTTTTCGAGGCCCGGGGCCGGTTCCGCATCTTTCGCACCTGCAACACCTGGATTTCGCGCATTCTGCGCGCGGCGGGCCTGCGCTTTGGCATCTGGACGCCGACCCGCTATGCCGTGACCCTGTCGGTCGCGTGATCCCACGGGTCCTGACCCGGAGGCGCGCCTGCGGCGCACAGTTTCCCTTGCGTTCGGGCCACGCAGGCCTTGAGGGGCGCTGCCCCTCAAACTCCCCGGGATATTTTGAGCCAGAAGAAACCACGGGGATCGGGCTGGAAGTGACCGTACGGTCGTGAGATATGTTGGCAATCTTATGCGGATAGAACGAGGATGCGGACATGACCACCGGCTTTGGCAAGGGACATCATCTGCATCTGATCGACGGCTCGGCCTTCATTTTCCGGGCATATCACGCGTTGCCGCCCTTGACGCGCAAATCGGACGGGCTGCCCATCGGGGCGGTCAGTGGCTTTTGCAACATGCTGCAGCGCTATGTGTCCGACGACCACGGGCCCGACGCGCCCACACATGCGGCGGTGATATTCGACAAGGGCAGTCATACGTTTCGCAATGACATGTACCCCGAATACAAGGCCAACCGCGAGGAGATGCCCGAGGACCTGCGCCCGCAGATGCCTCTCACGCGCGAGGCGACGCGGGCCTTCAACATCGCCTGCGAGGAAATCGAGGGTTATGAGGCGGACGACATCATCGCCACTCTGGCCTGTCAGGCGCGTGATCTGGGCGGACGTGTCACGATCATCAGTTCCGACAAGGACCTGATGCAGCTGGTGGGCGGCGGGGTGGAGATGCTCGATGCCATGAAGAACCGGCGCATCGATGTCGAAGGCGTCGAGGAGAAATTCGGCGTGGGTCCCGACCGCGTGGTGGATGTGCAGGCGCTGGCCGGGGATTCGGTGGACAACGTGCCTGGCGCGCCCGGCATCGGGGTCAAGACGGCCGCCCTTCTGATCAATGAATTCGGCGATCTCGAGACGCTTCTGGACCGCGCCGGGGAGATCACGCAGCCCAAGCGCCGCGAGACCCTGATCGAGAAGCGGGCGCAGATCGAGCTGAGCAAGCGGCTTGTCCAGCTTGACTGCAACACACCGCTCGATTTCACGCTCGATGATCTCGAGGTGCGCGACCCGGACCCCGAGGCGCTCATGGCGTTCCTCGCTGAGATGGAGTTCCGCACTCTTTCCAAGCGCGTGGCTGACAGGCTGGGCGTCGAGGCACCGGTCATCGAGGACGCGCCCGTGGCCACCCCCGGCGAGGACAGCGCCCCGGACTGGCCCGCCATCGATCCCGCGGGCTATGAGCGGGTCGGTGACATGGCGGCGCTTCGGGTCTGGATCGACCGGATCATGGCCCGGGGTTATGTGGCCATCGACACCGAGACGACGTCACTGAATGAAATGCAGGCCGACCTGGTGGGGATCAGCCTGGCGGTCGAACCGGGGCAGGCCTGCTATATCCCGCTGAGCCATCGTGACGGGTCGGCGGATGATCTCTTCGGCACCGCACAGCTGATCGCGGGCCAGTTGGGCAGCGATGAGGTGCTGGCCGCGTTGACGCCCGTGCTCGAGGACGATGCCGTGCTCAAGATCGGCCAGAACATGAAATACGACGCCAAGATTTTCGCGCGCCGGGGCATTGCGGTCGCGCCCATCGACGACACGATGCTCATGTCCTATGCGCTGAATTCGGGCCTGCACAACCACGGTATGGACACGCTCAGCGAGCGGTATCTGGGCCATTCTCCCATTCCGATCAAATCCCTTCTGGGCACCGGAAAATCCGCCATCACCTTCGACAGGGTGGATGTGGACCAGGCGGTGCCATACGCCGCCGAGGATGCCGACATCACGCTCAGGCTCTGGCATGTGTTCAAGCCGATGCTTCATCGCGGCCAGGTCACGGCGGTCTATGAAACGCTCGAACGGCCGCTGGTGCCGGTATTGGCCCGGATGGAGATGGAGGGCATCAGAGTGGACCGCGAGGTGCTGAGCCGGATGTCCAACGCCTTTGCCCAGAAGATGGCCGGGCTCGAGGCGGAGATACATCAGCTGGCGGGCCACAGTTTCAATGTGGGCAGCCCCGCGCAACTGGGCGACATCCTCTTTGACGAGATGGGGCTCGAGGGTGGCAAGCGCGGCAAGAACGGAAAATACGCCACCGGGGCCGATGTGCTCGAGGACCTTGCCACCGAGCATGAGCTTCCCGCCCGGGTGCTGGACTGGCGGCAGCTGAGCAAGCTCAAATCGACCTACACGGACGCGCTTCAGGATCATATCGACCCTGACACCGGGCGGGTGCATACCTCCTATGTCCAGACCGGAGCCAGCACCGGGCGTCTGGCCTCGACCGACCCGAACTTGCAGAACATTCCCGTGCGCACCGAAGAGGGCCGCCGCATTCGCGAGGCTTTCGTGGCCGAAAAGGGTAATGTGCTGGTTTCACTTGACTATTCCCAGATCGAGCTGCGCATCCTGGCGCATGTGGCGGGCATCGATGCGCTGAAACAGGCGTTCCGCGACGGGCTGGACATCCACGCGATGACCGCCAGCGAGATGTTCGACGTACCACTCGATGAGATGACGCCCGAGGTGCGCCGCCGCGCCAAAGCGATCAATTTCGGCGTGATCTACGGAATTTCCGGCTTTGGTCTGGCGCGCAACCTGCGCATTCCGCGGGGCGAGGCGCAGGGCTTCATCGACCGCTATTTCGAGCGTTTCCCCGGCATCCGCACCTACATGGACGAGACGGTGACGTTCGCCAAGGAGCACGGGTTTGTGCAGACGCTCTTTGGCCGCAAGATCCACACCCCGGAGATCGCCGCCAAGGGTCCGCGCGCGGGATTTGCCCGCCGCGCCGCGATCAACGCGCCCATTCAGGGCACTGCCGCCGACATCATCCGCCGCGCGATGATCCGGATGCCGGACGCCATAGAGGGGCTGCCCTGCCGGATGCTTCTGCAAGTGCATGACGAATTGCTTTTCGAGGTCTCCGAAAGTGGTGTGGAGGATGTGATTGCCACCGCGCGGGACGTCATGGAAGGGGCCGCCGAGCCGCTTTTGAAACTGGACGTGCCGCTGATCGTGGATGCAGGGCAAGGCGCGAACTGGGCCGAGGCACATTGATGCAGGCTTGATGCAGGCGCGGAAAATGCACATTTTCCGGGCCGTTTTCCTCGCGGAAAACGCGCCCGATGGCCAAGGGCGGGACCTATGGGGTTCGAAATTTCCGGGTTGCCGCGGCGCGGACCAGAGCGTCGAACAGGCGCTGTTGGGTGACATCCCCGGCGGCAGTGACCTCCGGGTGCCATTGCACCGCAATCAGCCACGGATGGGCCGGCAATTCCAGCGCTTCGATCACGCCATCGGGGGCCTGCGCGACGGGCGTCAGCCCATCGCCGATGCGCTCCACCGCCTGATGATGCCCCGAGGCTGTCACCACGCGGCTCGCCCGCATCACCCCTGCCAGATGGGCGCCGGGTGTCACAAACACCTCCTGCTGCGTCCAGCCGCCATCCGGGCCACGGTGAATGTCCGGCGCGTGCGCATCGGGAATATGCGCCAGCAGCGTCCCGCCCAGCGCCACGTTCAGCACCTGCATCCCCCGACAGACAAAGAGCGCGGGCGTGTCCCGCTCTGCCAGCAGCCGCGCCAGCGCCATCTCTGTGCCATCCCGTTCGGGCGAGATCGGCAACAGGTCCGGATGATCCGCATCGCCGCCATGAAGGTTCGGGTCCACATCCGCCCCGCCCGTCACGATGATCCCGTCGAGCCGGGCCAGCCAGTGCCTGCCCTCCGCTCCTCCGGGCGGCAGCAGAACCGGTACGCCACCCGCGCGGCGCACCGCATCCGTATAGAGCGCGGGCGAGGCGTAATGCTCGTCAAACAGAGGATTCTCCACCCGCTTGTCCCGCCGCCCGTAGGTGGTGATGCCGATCAGCGGTGCCGCGCTCATCCGGCCATGTCTCCTGACGGGGCGATTCTGAAAAACGCAGCCCCCGACCAGACCCCGAACCAGCCCTGGCGATGCACGCCCCGCTCGACCAGCCGGTAAAAGCTCTTGCGGTCGATCAGCGCGTCGAGGCCGGACCGCACATGGATGTAAGGCGACGGCTCGCCCGATTTGCGATCCAGCGTGACACGGATCGCGTGGCCCTCGCCGGCCACGACCTGCTCGCCCATGTTGGTCTCGAAGATCAGCGATTGCGCCTCGCCTGTGCCTTCGACCTGCAAATCCACGGCGACAAAGGGCGCGTCTTCCACTCTGATCCGCCATTTCTCGACCGGGGTGACGAGGAAATAGTCGTCGCCCTCGCGCTTCAGGATCGTGGAAAACATCCTGGCCAGCTCGTGGCGGTGTATGACTCCGCCCTCATGCACCCAGGCCCCGTCGCGCCGGATCACCATGTCCATGTCGCCGCTCAGCGCAGGCGACCATGTTTCCACTGGCGGCAAACCCTTGCCCTGTGCCGCGCGCACCGCGTCGACAATGCTCTCGGCTGACGCGGACGTGATCGGTTCCTTGCTCATAGCTTTTGCCATTTCATTCTCAGGCTATAGACTTACATAGACAGTATAGCGCGGCAGGGAGGTTTGCCATGAGCGACGACCGGGATTTGGTAGCAGGCATTGAAACGCTCGAGGCGAAACTGGCCGGGGCCCGGGCCTCGATCACCCGCCGCTTCATCGGGCAGGAGCAGGTGGTGGACCTGGCGCTTTCGGCGCTGCTGTGCGGTGGCCACGGGCTTCTGATCGGCCTGCCGGGCCTGGGCAAGACGCGGCTGGTCGAGACATTGGGCACGGTGATGGGACTGAACACCAACCGCGTCCAGTTCACGCCCGACCTGATGCCAGCAGATATCCTCGGCTCGGAAGTGCTGGAAACCGGCAGCGACGGCAGCCGCGGGTTCAAGTTCATCGAAGGGCCCATCTTCTGCCAGCTTCTGATGGCCGACGAGATCAACCGCGCCAGTCCGCGCACCCAATCGGCGCTCTTGCAGGCCATGCAGGAACGCCAGGTCACAGTGGCAGGCCAGGACCGCGTTCTGTCACCGCCGTTCCATGTGCTCGCGACGCAGAACCCGATCGAGCAGGAGGGTACCTATCCCCTGCCCGAGGCCCAGCTTGACCGTTTCCTGGTGCAGATCGACGTGCCGCATCCCGACCGCGACACCGAGCGCGCGATCCTTCTGGCCACCACCGGCGCCGAGGAAGCCCGGGCGCATGAGGTCTTCACCGCCGCCGAGCTGCTCGATGCACAGACGCTCTTGCGTCGGATGCCGGTGGGCGAAAGCGTGATGGAGGCCATTCTGGACCTCGTGCGCGCCTTCCGCCCCGACGATCCCACCGCGCCGGAAGCGGTACGCGGGGCGGTCGCCTGGGGACCGGGGCCGCGCGCGGCACAGGCGCTGATGCTGACCGTGCGGGCGCGGGCGCTGATCCAGGGCCGCCTGGCCCCCGATGCAACGGATGTGGCCGCCATGGCGCATCCCGTGCTCAGCCACCGCATGGCGCTGACCTTCGCGGCCCGCGCCGAAGGTCACAACCTGGCCGATCTCATTTCCAGTACAACCGAAGGCGTCACCCGCACCGAGGCCGCCGCGTGAACCAGTCCGCCGCCCTTCGTGCACGCGCCGAGGCCGAAGCCGCGCGCCTGCCGCCGCTTCTGGCGCGGGCCGAACATCTGGCGGGCACGGTTCTGCTGGGCGAACACGGGCGCAGGCGGTCGGGGCTGGGCGATGATTTCTGGCAATTTCGTCCTGTCCAGCCGGGCGATGCCCGCCGCCATATCGACTGGCGCCGCTCGGGGCGATCGGACATGGAATTCGTCAAGCAGCACGAATGGCAAATCGCGCAGAGCGTCATGATCTGGGTCGATAATGCGGCCTCCATGCGCTTTGCGTCCGATGCGCGTTTTCCGGAGAAATCCGACCGTGCGCGGCTGCTTGCCCTCGCAATGGCGATCCTGCTCAACCGTGCGGGCGAACGGGTGGGCCTGACCGGCCATGCCCTGCCCCCACGCCGCGGCGCGACCCAGATCATGCGCCTGACCGAGGCGCTCACCGCCGAGGGCGAGGCCGATTACGGCACGCCCGACCTGTCGGGGCTCATGTCCCATGGCCGGGCGCTCTTCGTGTCGGACTTCATGGGCGACATCGGGGCCACACAGGCCGCCCTCACCTCGGCGGCGGATCGCGGCGTGGGCGGACTTCTGTTGCAGATCCTGGACCCGGCCGAAGAAAGCTTCCCCTATCGCGGCCGCACCATCTTCGAGAGCGTCGGCGGCACGCTGGCCCATGAAACCCTCAAGGCCAGCGAACTGCGCGAACGGTATCTGGGACGGCTCGCGGCGCGCAAGGACACGCTGCGCGGCCTCGCCCGTTCGACCGGCTGGCGCTATCATTGCCACCACACCGGCGACGGCGCGCAATCGGCGCTTCTGTGGCTCTATTCGGCCATGAAAGGGGGGGCGGAATGAACCTCGGGGCCATTGTCTTTACCACGCCCTGGTTGCTGGTGGCGCTGGCGCTTTTGCCGATCCTGTGGATGATCCTTCGCGCCGTGCCGCCCGCGCCGATCCGGCGGCGCTTTCCGGGGGTGGCGCTGCTTCTGGGGCTCAAGGACGACGACAGCGTGACCGACCGCACACCCTGGTGGCTCCTGCTTCTCAGGATGCTGGCGGTGGCCGCGGTGATCACCGGGCTGGCCGGGCCGATCCTCAACCCGCAGGCCCGCGATGACGCTGCGCAGACCGGCCCGCTGATGATCGTTCTGGACGGCAGCTGGGCCAGCGCCCGCGCCTGGCCGCGTGAACGGGACCTGCTGGACGGCATGTTGGCCGAAGCCGGACGCGACGCCCGCCCCGTTGCCATCACC
>FYBJ01001733.1_pt1 | contig 36399 bp, 42 predicted proteins | sample 1134611 | NCBI WGS metagenome assembly FYBJ01 (sample SAMEA104116008, study PRJEB20421) | marine metagenome | isolation source: marine
GCCGAGAAAGGTGAGTCCCCCGACTTGCGCGCCATCCGATCCCGTTTGGGCCAGCACCGCCAGCCCGGTCGCTGCGACGGCCACTGCAGCAAGGGCAATGTAGGCTGAAGGTTTCATCGCGGCCCCCAGATGTACTTCACTAATGCAATGATACTGAGCACGAGGAACGCGATTACCAGCAGCAGGACAAGCCCGCCGCCGAACATCATGTTCCCCATCATCCAACCGTTTATCATGTCCACGCCCTCACTCATCGGAGTAGAGGGAGATGCCGTCCGGTCCGAAGGCATAGGTTCTGAGCGTGCCGTACTTGTCGCGCGCCATCCCCGGAGCATTTCGGGGCATGCCCGGCAGGGTGATCCCGGTGATCTCCGGCTTTTCGGCCACCAGCCGTTCCATAATTTCGACGGGCACCAGTCCGCTGACAAAATAGCGGTCTATCTTGGCCAGATGGCAGCCCAGCCCCTGTTCGGGGACGCCGACTGAAATCGAGGTCTTGTCGAAGTTCCGGTCGTCGATGCGGGTAACCTGATAACCGTTCTCTTCCAGATAATCGGCGTAGGCATCGCAGCAGCCGCAGTTCGGATCGCGCCACATCGTGACCTCCTTCGGCCCTCCTGCGGTATCGGTGCTTGTGGGACCGGCCGCGTCTTCGGTGCTTTGCGCCGTGGTCAGGGTCGTGAATGCGAATATTCCACCGACGCCAAGTGCGCCGAGCGAAGCCAGGACATATCTTCTGTTCATGGTATTCTCCTTCAAGCGACCGCGAGTGCGGTCCAGGTTGTGCCGCCGTCACGGCTGAGTTTCAGGGTGCCGTCAAGGATGGCGGTTACGTGATTTTCGTCCGAGGGGTGGACCGCGACGGCCCTCCCCGGTCCTTCCGCCTTGCGTGTCCAGACCACGCCGCCGTCTTGCGACGCCCACACCCCCGAAGGGAGCGCCGCGTAAAGTATCGACGGCTTCGACGGTGCACTCGCCAAGGACAGGACCGGCTCGCCTGTCGGCAGCGGTGCCTCGGCAGGTGGCGCATCGCCCGTCACCAGTGCGTCCATTGCATTACCCGGCTGAACATCCTGCCAGCGGCAGAAGCAGTCCGGCACGCGGGTCAGGCCCTTCTCGGTTCCGGCATAGATCCAGATGCCGCCCATCCCGGTTTCAAGATCGACCGACGCCAGCGTCAGCGGGTCACGCTCGGCCTCGTCGAGCCAGGGCCGATCCATGACGAAAGACCAAGTCTTGCCCGCATCCTCGCTTTTCCAGAGACCGTCATCGCGGACCGTGGCATAGAGCATGTCGGGGTTTCCGGCGGCCACGGCCAGCGCGGTGACTTCGCCGGCGGCAAGCCCCGCGTCCCGGGCAGACCATGACGTTCCGCCATCGTCGGACACGGCCACGCCTTCCTGCCCCATGCCGACAAGGACACGTCCGGCGCGCGCAGGATGCGTCGCAATCGAGGTGACCGGCGCCGGCGCGGGCCTCTCCTGCCAGGTGCCACCGCCGTTGGGGCTGGTCCACAGTGTTGCGCCCGCCGCCAGCAGCGTGTCGCCGTCGAATGCGAGCGCCCGGATGTCGGCCGCCCCGCCGACCGCGCGCGCCGCACCGGGCAACGCGAGCACTGCGGCTGCACCCATACCCAGTGCCAGGAAGTGGCGTCTGTCCGGCTCAAAATTCAAGGTTCTGGTTGTCATATCGTTGTCTCCAGGGTTCATGTAACGCGAATAACGCCCATCATTCCGGCAGCCATGTGCTCGGCGATGTGGCAATGGAACATCCAGTCGCCGGGATTGTCGGCGACAAAGGCGATCTCGACCCGTTCGGCGACGGATATGAAGACCGTGTCCTGCCATTCCTGATGCTCGGTCGGCACGCCGTTGCGGCTGATCACGCGGAAAGAATGGCCATGCAGGTGAATGGGATGCGCGAAGGCCGTCGCGTTGGTCAACTCGAGGATGTGGCTGGTGTCTCGTTCAAGGGTCAGGAACGGCTCGCTGATACGCTCTTCGGCGGCCACGCCATTGACCATCCAGATGCCCGGCCTTTCGCCCTGCATCCCCATCATGCCGCCGCTCATCATGCCGCCGGAACCGGACAGGCCCATCTGCCGTTCGACCATCCGGCCCATCATGCCCCCGGTGAACAGCACCTCGTGGCGGCGTGCTGTGGTCAGGTCCGGTTCGGGCAACGGATTGGCGGCAAGCGCCATTGGCCAGTCAGGCGGCACATCGCGCAAGGCGGCATCGCCGTAGGTCAGGTCAAGAACACGGAATTCTCTGTCGCGGTAGGCGCGGTCGACGACCTGCGTTCGCGCACCCGGGCTGGCCGTACAGTCGAGGATCAGGTCGACACGCATCGCCGGACCAAGCAGGACAAGACCACCCTTGGGCGCGTGTGGTGTGACAGGCTGCCCGTCCAGGGCGATGATTTGCGGCGCGTGGTCTTCGAAATCCAGCGCGAAGATGCGTGCATTGGCGGTGTTGATGAGCCGCAGACGCAGCCGTTCGCCAGATTTCACGCCGAAAGTTTCGACGACCTGACCGTTGATCGTGACCGTGTTGCCCATGCGCCCGCCATGGCTCATATCGCCGAGATTGCCGAAATCGTCCGAAATCGCGGCGCTCTCGGTCAGCTGCCAGTCATCCAGCACCCAGGTGACATCGCGGTCAACCTGCGGCGGGTCTGCCTCCTCGACGATCAGGGCGCCATAAAGTCCCCTGCCGATCTGTTCGAAACTGCGCTGATGGGGGTGATACCAGAACGTCCCGGCGTCCAGCGCATCAAATTCGTAGACAAATTTCCCGCCCGGCCGGATCGGTTCCTGCGTCAGATAGGGGACGCCGTCCATCGCGTTCGGAAGCCGGATTCCGTGCCAGTGCACGGTGGTGTCCTCGGCCAGCCCGTTTTCGACCTCGACCCGCAGGCGGTCTCCCTGCCGCACTCGGATCTCCTGACCCGGCACCGTGCCGTTGTAGCACCAGACATCCGTGTCGGAATAGGGCGGCGGCAGCAGGCGTGCCTTGCCCGTGGCCGCCGAGAGCGCATAGCGCTGCACATCGGAATCGGCGAGGCCGGGGAGCGGCACGGCGGTTGCGGCGGCGCTGGCAAGTGACGACGCGATAAAGGCACGGCGCGTGACGGTAGGTTTGTATTTCAAGGACATCGGACAGGGACTCTCTGATGGTTTCGTCCTCCGCCGGAGCCAAAGCGGCAACTGCGGTTGGGAATACCCGCAACGCGAAGCGGCATGGCTCCGGCGTTACGGCCTGACACTGCGGCCGCGAAACAGCAGCGCGTGTCAGATCAGAGAAGGAATCTTGGAGGTTGTTTGGCAGGCGGGCTGGTCAGACCGCGAAAATCCCGCACGATCGGCATTCTATAATTGTAGGGAACGGCAACTGGATCGCTGTCCACGGACGCTTCCACCACAGCGGCGGTAGTCCCCGAGTTGCAGACGAAATCACATGCAATGCCCGAGGCGCCAGCAGAATCGTCATCGCATGCCTTGCAGTCGGCCAGGGTCGTCATCTCGACATCTGCAGCGATCATTCCCGATGCCACCCAAGCCGAACCTGCCGAATGCGCAACCGAACTTGCCGCGAATGCGACAAAGGTAGCGATCATCATGAAGCGGGCCAAGAATTGCATGCGACCATTGCTATCAGTGTTCAGAAAGTGTTGCCAGCGATACTTGCTCGCGTTTCCGTGAAGTGTGTTGGTTCATGCGGCGGAGCGCTCTGGACGGTGCGGGGCGAGTCATCTTGTCTATGGTCGAAAAGTCGCGACGACCATCGCCATGACAGCGCAACACTAGATCGTGAAGCGTTAATCTCGGGACTGTTGCATTAGTTTTCTCAGGTCGCATGTTGCTCAAAGTGGTGTGTTGGATCACCCTGCTTCGAACAGTTCGGTCATAAACTGGATTTCGCCCCTGACGCCTAGGTTCCAGACTCATAACCAGTAAATGACCGTGGCTGCCAGCGCGCAGGCCGAAAGGAAGAGGATCGGGCATCGGTCGTATCTTGTTGCGATGCGTCGCCAGTCCTTCAGCCGGGCGAACATGTTTTCGATCTTGTGGCGCTGGCGGTAGAGGTCTGCGTCGTGCGGGATCGGGACCTTCCGACTGCGGCGGGATGGGATGCACGGCGAAATACTCATTTCTGTCAGGGCGTTGCGGAACCAGTCGGCGTCGTAGCCCCGGTCCCCGAGCAGGGCACCCGCTTGCGGCATTGAGGACAGGAGCACCCGCGCTCCAATGTAATCCGAGGTCTGGCCTGCCGACAGGAACATCCGGATCGGGCGACCCTTCGCGTCCGCCAAGACGTGCAGTTTCGAGTTGAGGCCGCCCTTGGTCCGCCCGATCAGCCGTCCTCGCCCCCCTTTTGAACCGCCAGGCTTGAGGCCGTCCGATGTGCCTTCGCGTGGGTCGCATCGATCATCACGATCTCGGTGTCCTGGGCTTGCGCGGCCAGTTCGGTCATGATCGTCGCGAACACGCCCATCCGGCTCCACCGCTTCCAACGGTTGTAGAGCGTCTTTGGCGGACCGTAGGCGGCAGGCGCGTGCTTCCACATCAACCCGTTGCGCTGTATGAAGATTATCCCGCTCAAAACCCGCCGGTCATCAACCCTCGGCTTGCCACGTGACTTCGGAAAGAACGGTCGAAGCCGCTCAACCTGCGCCTCCGACAACCAGAAAAGATCGCTCATCATGCCTCCCCACTTTGGGAGTTTGAATCACGTCGATAGCCGCCGCTCAAGCCGATTTATGGGTCCTGACTCTAGTTGTTTGTTGTGGATATGGCCACGTTTGATGGTGCGCATTGTCTCGATCCCGCTGAGGGTTGCTTTCGCACTTCGTAAAGATCGAAAGCTCTGACGGTATCCAAGGAGTCGTTTCATGGCTGTATGGTCGCTCTCAATCAGGTTGTTTCGCCATTTCTTGTCGATATGCCGAATGCTGTCGAAATGTGTGTCGTATCGATGATTGATCTCGCGAATGACACGTCGATAGGTCGGGGCTTTGTCGGTACATATCGTGACAGGGCGATGCAGTCGCACGCGTTCATTCGCTTTGTTGAGAAGGGCTTTAGCGGCCTTTGCTTCGCGCCGCGCGGTGAGGCGAAAGTCAATCATCTGGCCATTTGCATCGACGGCACGCTAAAAATAGCGCCATTTGCCACCAACGCGGATGTAGGTCTCGTCTATTACCCGGCAGGTGATCACACAGTGATCGGCCGAGAGGAGACATGCCAATCTACGCTCGCGCAGCGCAAGTGAGTCTCGGCCCGCTTGGTCAGTTCAGGCCCGAACTTCCGCACCTCCGATAGACAGTCGATCGATGAACCGCGATGCAGCGCTCACCTGGCAGGTCGACAACGTCCTGAAGGATAGCGGATAGCGGATAGCGCAGATACTAGTACTGCACATAGGATAATCTCACTTGTGGGCGGTGATACTTGAACGGTGACTTACGCGCCATGCTCGACCTCAAAAAACCCAAACGTGGCCAAACCCGGGGATTAATACAACAGTCCCGGGGGATCACATATGGACGCCGATTACCCCAATACGGGTGTCAATTTTGTATGCCGATCCACAGTCTGAGACAACGCAGCGATGGAGAGCTTCTTCTCGTCGCTGAAGACAGAGCGCGTGAAATGGAAAACCTATCGTACCTGACAGCAGGCACGCGCTGATGTATTTGACTACATCGAGTGGCTCTACAACCCAAGGCGTCGGCACTCGACCATCGACCATATAAGCCCTATGATGTTCGAGGAGCGAGCTATGAAAGATTAAGTTGCCGTCCGCGAAACCGGCAGCAGGCCAGATATGTACCCGGTAGCCTTGAAATAGTTCCAGCACGCTGCCGCTCACGCCGCGAGGTGGCTTCGTTTGAGCTCCTGCGATTCAATTTTCAGTTGACCCGACGTTATTAAAGCTTCTGTTCGTCGTCGGTCAGTTGAATCGCGCGCCCTTTATTTGCTGGAGATCAACGCTCGCGTGATGCGATATTTTTCTCTGAGATCATCTTGACCTTCCACCAGCTGGATAGATTAGCTTTGTCGCGAATCCACGAGCAGGAGTGCAACAATGACCGGAGCTAGTGTCTTGAACCAAGTTTCTACGCGGCAAAGGGCCCTCTGCCGTCAGCCTACGAATGGAGGTAGTGGGCTACTTTTCCTGCGTTGGAAGGGTCTGGAAAGCGCTGGCGACCGTTCCGGGGATCCACGATGCGAGCGTGGTGATTACGGGCGGTGTGGCCGAGGGTCCCTGGGCCACAGTGTTTCCCAGCAATGGGCTGAAGCCACGGCACCGGCTCTTCGCCGATGCTACTGAACGCTTGGGGAGAAGGCCTCGCCCGAGGTAGGTCGCATATTCAATGGAATAACAAATGTGAAAAGTGAAATGACAAATTCGAAGACGCAACGCCCCCGCCCGGTCTTCGCAATCCCGGTCGTAGTTGCGGCGCTTCTGATGGGCGTCTCATACTGGGGATTGTGGAACAGCACCGAGGATCTGCCATCTACGCTGATCGGACGACAGGTTCCCGATTTCGACCTGCCGCCGGTGCAGGGAGGCAAGCTCGGACTCTCGGACGAGAACCTCAGGGGGGAGGTCTCGCTGGTCAACGTCTTCGCCTCCTGGTGCGTGTCGTGCAGGTACGAGCACCCGGTGTTCATGGCGCTCGCAGCGAGCGGCGAAATGCCAATCTACGGCCTCAATTATAAGGATCGTCCTCAGGATGCCTCCGAGTGGCTGGAGGAAATGGGCGATCCGTATACATTGATAGGCGCCGACATCGATGGCCGCGTCGCGATCGACTGGGGCGTCTATGGCGTGCCCGAGACCTTCGTAATTGGGGCGGACGGAACGATCGCGTACAAGTACATCGGTCCTGTCACACAGGAGGTGCTGCAAGAGACGATCATGCCGCTCGTCAGGGAGCTCAGGGCCGCAGCTCCGGCCGCGTCCGACGTTGCCATCTCGGTTGTGGGCTCCGCGGAGGAGTGAAATGCTCCTGTCCTTGGCCGTGCAAGAGGAGCAGCGCGACATAAGCGTTGAACGTAAGCAAACTTCCCTTGGGCAGCGTCCCGACGAGAATAATATGGTGCATTGATCTGATCTCCGATCCGGGGCCTCGCCAGAGCTAAGCATGCGGTTCCAGCGGAGGTCACGAGCCAGCGCGCTGCTGCGCGACGGCCGGAAATGGGCCGAAAGACCCGCTTGGCCATGACGGATACTACCGGCCGGTCCGTCTATTCCATCAAGGCATGAACCCTGGTTGTCCATCCGCCACGTGATCGCACGATCAGTTCGCGCCTGTCTTTTTTGAGCCCGCCACCGAGCGGTGTGCCTTGATGGATCTCCTCTATACGCAGGTGGTGACGACAACACTGGGGCAGTTCGACGCGGAGAAGAAAACACCCTCTCAAACGCCTTTCTTGGGCCTCTGGTTGATTCCAATGTAAGACCGTATGTTCTTCTTTGGCTGACCCGTGACGGGGTGGTTCGCCCTACACTGGCGGCTTTCAACGAGGATTGCTCTGCGAGCAGAGCCTCAAGCCAGGAGGGCGAACCATCCAGGAGAATGGCGAAGTTTTCATCGGATCGGATGTATCGAAGGACAGCTATGCGGTGGCGGTGGCGGAGAATGGCCGGAACGGCGAAGTCAGGTTCTTCGGCGAGATCGGATGCGGCCTCCGTCCGTCGTCTCGTGGGCAAGCTGGATCGTCCGAACCTGCGCCTGCGGTTCTGCTACGAGGCCGGGCCGACCGGCTACGGCCTGAAACGGCAGATCGAGGCACTCTGGCATGACTGCTCCGTGATCGCGCCGTCGCTGATCCCGCGCCGGCCCGGCGAGCGGGTGAAGGCGAACCGTCGCGTTGCCGTGAAACTGGCGCGCCTGTTCCGTCCGGGCGAGCTGACGGAGTTCCGGACACCTGACGAGACGCACGAAGCGATGCGCGATTTGGTGCGTGCCCGAGAGGCTGCGGTGAAGGACCGGACCCGCAAGCGCTAGGAAATCCGGTCGTTCCTGCTGCGGAACGGCCGGGTATATCCCCGCAAGAAGGCCCGGGGGACGAAATACTTCAAGTGGCTCCACGACCTCAGCTTTGCGTGGCCGGCCGCGGATTGCGGTCCTGCACGAGATGATCATCGCCGAGGTGCGGTGGCGCGAACGGGTGGCGCGGCTGGAAAAAACGATCAAGGACGCCATGCTCGATTGATCTCTGGCACCGGCGGTGGACCAGCCCCGGACGAATACATGGACATGCGGTTCCGACCCGCGCATCAGAGCTTGTTCACCAACGTCCCCCGAGCTGCACCCTCACCCTCATGCGTGCTATCACCTTGAGACCGGCGCCTCTCTGCGCCCGGCGATTTCGCTCGCCTCCGATCTTGACGAAGGACATCAGAGCGGTGCGTTGGCCCCACGGTGATCAGTTGACGGCCCTATTTTGGGGCATCCAGTGTTTGGCGGGTTTGAGGACATCGAGGCGCAGCTCGTCGGTGGCGGGTGTGTTGGGGTCGAATGTGCCGCCATACCAGTCTTTGAGATATTTGTGTTCGGGATGTTCAGGGTCGACCATGACCGCTACGAACATCTCAAAGCCTGGCGGTCCGCCGGTGTCTTCTGGTGGGCATGTGCCCGCTGTGTTTGTCAGTCTGGGATAAAGTTGTCCGGGTTCGGCCTCGCAGGTTTCGTCAAGCCCAATGCTGTGTTCCCAATTGTCTCCAAAGTCATAGAGGTAGGTCAGATCGGCCTCGCCAGCCTTCAGGGTAGCTTGCTCCACCGCCGTCGTCGCTTGGGCCGAGGTAGCGCGGTCGCTGCGGTTCCTCAACATCCTGCTCGGCATTCTTTCCGAGGTCGCCCTGATCGTTCTCAGCCTGCCGCACTGGTACCGGAGCCGGGAGCACTACGGAAACCGGGACCGCTTCATTGTCTAATACGAGCTACCTCTCTGGCGGACATTCGACTTTGTCTTGACCTTCCAGTGGGTGCATGCCGCATGGTTCGAATCAAACGAGGTTGCAACTGATTTGCAGGTGGACGCAATGAACATAGGCGATGTTTCCGAACGCTGTGGAGTCCCCACAAAGACCATTCGGTACTACGAGGAAATTGGTCTGGTGACCCCCGCTCGCGACAATAGTGGATATCGCCAGTTCAGTCAGCGTGACATGTACAGTCTTGCCTTCGTTGGACGTGCGCGTTCAGTCGGGTTCAGTATTGAGGCGTGCCGGACTTTGCTCGCGTTGTATGAGAAGCGGGGTCTGGCGGTCCCGGATAAGCGAGCGATTGCGTTGGACTTCATATCTCAAATCGATCAAAAACTCGCCGAGTTGGACGCACTCACCAAAGTCTTGCGCGCACTTTTGGATAGCGTCCCGTTCGACCAGCGGGTGGAATACTTACTCGTTGATGACTTGGGACTGCGCAGGGAAGCCGAACGCCAAAAGCAGCCGATGCATCCGAGATCACAGGAGCGCGACCAGTTCGCGTTGGAAAATTGATCCGGGTACAACTAAGTATCCCGCCGTCACGAAATCCTATTCACCGGCGGCAAGATAGGCGCGATGGTTGAGCGTGAAATAGGGCGCGGCATGATTGGCGGCGGTATGTGGTTCGTCAAAGGCGTGGCGGCCGAAGGACCGATGCTCCTCGAACCTTTTCCGACCCTCGAACGCTGCAAAAGCCATGTTTTACAGATGGCCAACACCACCGCTTTCAGCCATCCGATCTATCTGCATGGCCATTCGTTCTGCGTCATCATCTGCGACGGGAAACCGACCGAGAGCCGAGAGTGGCAGGACACGGTTCTGATCTCGCCCCGAGAGCGCGTCGAGATTGCCCTGGTCGCCGAAAATCCTGGCGACTGGATGTTCCATTGCCACATCCTCGAGAATCAGGCGGCGGGGATGATGGGAGTAATCGGTGTCACCTGAACAGAAGAGAAAGGAAGTTGAAAATGATTGAAACTAGAACCTGGCCAACGCGGCGAAGTGTTCTGACGTCGGTACTCGGTCTGGGCGTGTCGGCGATGGTGCCGCGGTTTGCGCTGGCCGCTAGTGATGGCGTGCAGGGCGCGCTTGCCTTCGACGGCGACGTCATACTGACTGCGGGTCGGCAACTAAGCATCAGCAGCGATGCAGGCGGAAGTTGGACAGAACAGAAGATGCCCGGACAGGTGCTTGCTCTGGCGACCCACCGCGACCGGCCCGGACGGGTGGTTGCAGGGTTGTCTGCGGGCGGCGTCGGGATTTCGGGGGATGGTGGTGCCACATGGCGCATCGACAATGCGGGACTGCCCGCAGGAGAGGTAAATGCCATTGTGATCGGGTCGCAAAATCCCGATCTTGTCTATGCGGCGATCCTTGGTGACGGTCTCTACAAGAGCGAGGATGCGGGCGAAAGCTGGGCTCTTGCCATGGATCGCCCATGGCTCAATGAGGCCGAGCGCGATCCGCTGACGTTGGTCTCGGTCGATCTCGAGACCGGCATGGGTGGAATCTGGATTTACGCCGGCACCGAGACGGGCCTCACGCGGGTGCCCGACTGCTTCTGCCGCTGGCAGGCTGTGCAACCGGGAAACGCCATGGATGCGCTTGTGACCGGCGACGCGCCGCCGCCCGAGAATCCGCTGCCCGAAGGCGAGGCAGTTCTGTCGCTGGCAAGCAGCCCCTCGGTGCCGGAACGGCTTTATGCCGCGCTACCGTCGGGCATCTGGTCGTCGGCGGATGGCGGTGTGGTCTGGAAGCAGATGACACTTGATGCCGCCTCGGTTGTCGCAGTTCATCCTGAAGACGAGACTTATATCGCCGCCGTCATAAGCGGCACCCTGAAACTCAGCCGTGATGGCGGCGCAACATGGACCGCAACCGCGGCCATATAAAGGAGAAATTGATGCAAAGAAGATCGGTAATCAGGTTCGTCGGCGCTGGGTTCGTCGCGACGGTAGCTTTGACAACATACTCATTGGCTCAAAGTGCGGAGGACCCCGTGACCGTGCCGGCCGTGGCTGACGCAGGAGCAGCGCCTGACGGCAGGGCAAACCAAATCACACTCTATAACAATGGAAGCTGTGATTGCTGCAACGACTATGCGGATTACCTTAAGGCCAATGGCTTTGATGTAACCTTGATCGAAGACCAACAATACTACCAAGTTGCGTTAGCCGTTGGCATGCCAGTGCAAGGGATCAGCTGCCATGTTACGAAGATGGAAGGCTACACAATGAGCGGATTTATTCCAGTCATGTTCATCGACAAACTCGTGAATGAGCGGCCCGACATCAGTGGGATCACGCTACCCGGCATGCGGATGGAAGCGCCCGGCATGGATGAAGACGAACAAAAGACTCTGCAAGTCTACTCTTACGCCCCGGCCGGAGTCAGCCTCTATCCGATGGAGTGAGGACAGGGGATCGACTAACATGATGTCCGTGATCGTGATAATGGGAGCAGCGGAGCTTTTGCTGCTGCTCCTGATCGTGGTGCTCGGCCACGACGCACCTGGGCTTGTCAAATATCTGCGAGTGTCGACATGAGGCAGCGATCGTTTTGCTGGGCTGGCGGCATGTCTGAGGTGTTGGATGTCACCCAGAGCTGACCCGCCCAGTTATTATGCTTTTCTCATCATGATGCGGTCAGTCTTGTTGTCTCCCTTCGTTTCTGTTTTGCGAGCTTGGAACGGGCTTTGAAGCGATAACTGTCATTGCCGGTCTCAAGAATATGGCAGCGATGTGTGTGAGCTAATCGGAATTTTCAACCTACGGCGTAGGTGATGGCGAAAAAGCATAACCGACACGCCCATCGGCGCAAGCAAGCCGCGTAACATTCAGACCGGGTTCTACGGCTTGACAACCCGTTGGAAGTATTTCTTGGAAGCTTCGCGACACTGCAAAGCCCGGCTTGTCAAGTGGGCAATCCTCAAACGACACTCCGCAGCCTGCGAGCAAAAAAAATGGTGCAAGTTTCAACAGAAATCGCTTTATATATGGCAAGCGTGGGCTCCTAAACCGGATTATGTCGACGGTCAGTTGATCGGACATCAAATTCTGGCTCCTGTTTTATGCGTCGACATCTGCCAGAATACTGCTCCCCAGATAATTCTGCAGGCGGGGCCACTCTGACCAACTTCCATCGCTGGAAGGTCAAGATAAAATGTGCACTTCGCTAGTTCAAACCGATCTGTACTGCGCCGCAGCTTATTTCAAGCGGATCAGCTATTGACCTTCCCGTCTGGGCAGGCGGTTTATCCCATTAGCTCAGACAGCCGCAAAGCACATCTCGCATCTTCTGCATCGGCAATCTCTTCAGCTGGCTTTCTTCGCGCCAAGATAACGGAAGGAAGCCGACTTCAGATTGCCTCGCAGCGGCAGGTCGCAGGGGTGGGCGGACAAAATCGGTACCGGTGGGCGCATCACCCCGGAACACGGACTCTGTCGCCGGGAACTTGATTACGATCGGAATGAACTTGAGTGAACCGATTCTTGTCGCCGACGCAGTTCTGATTGTCCGTGGACTATTTCGGGCCAGCCCCGGTCCTACGGACTTGAACCTAGTGCTTCACTCACGCTACTGGCATCGCAGCCGAAAAAATGCACAGCAGTGCGCGAGGATTGTGGCAGGAAAACTTGCGGTCAAAGATTTAAGGCCGCGCGCATCGAAAGTCGACGCTTGGATCGGGACCTCGGAAGAAAGCGATCCCCATATCACCAGAATTATGAGCATTTAGTCATTGACCCTCCCCTGCGGGAAGGCGCTAGGAGCATACGCTAATCTATCAAAGACTGGGATTCCCCGAATGATTGCAGAGATCGGACAATTTTCTCTTGCCCTCGCCCTCGCCACGGCACTTGTTCAAAGTGTTCTGCCCATGCTCGGTGCGGCACGCGGTAATTTGCTGTGGATGCGTACTGCACGCAGTTCATCCATTGCGCAACTGGTCTTCATCGCCATCGCCTTTGCAGCACTGATGCGATCCTTCGTGGTCAGCGACTTTACTGTCAGAAACGTATACGAGAACTCCCATTCGCTCAAACCGATGCTTTTCAAGATTGCGGGAACCTGGGGCAGCCATGAAGGCTCCCTAGTGCTCTGGGTGTTGATACTGGCCGCCTTTGGTGCTGGTGTCGCACTTTTCGGATCCAACATTCCCGATGGGCTGAAGGCGCGGACGCTTTCGGTTCAGGCCTGGATCAGCACCGGCTTCCTGTCGTTCCTGCTGCTCACCTCAAACCCTTTCGAGCGGATGTTCCCGCCGCCGGCGGACGGCACCGACCTGAATCCGCTGCTTCAAGATGTCGGTCTGGCGATGCATCCGCCGTTTCTTTATTTCGGCTATGTCGGCTTTTCCATCGTGTTCTCTTTCGCCATCGCCGCGCTGATCGAGGGGCGGGTCGATGCCGCCTGGGCACGGTGGGTCCGACCGTGGACGCTGGCGGCTTGGATGAGCTTGACAGCCGGCATCACACTCGGTTCCTGGTGGGCCTACTATGAACTGGGCTGGGGCGGCTGGTGGTTTTGGGATCCCGTCGAAAACGTGAGCTTCATGCCTTGGCTTCTCGGCACGGCGCTTCTGCATTCGGCGATCGTCACAGAGAAGCGCGGTGCCTTCAAGAGCTGGACCATCTTGCTGGCGATACTCACTTTTTCGCTGTCCCTTCTGGGCACATTCATTGTGCGGTCGGGCATTCTCACATCGGTTCATGCATTCGCCGTGGATCCGGAGAGGGGTCTCTACATCCTGGGTCTTCTCGCGATCTCGATCGGAGGATCGCTAGTGCTATATGCTTGGCGTGCGCCATCAATGGAGGGCGGCGGACTTTTCACACCAATCAGTCGCGAGGCTGGTCTGCTGATCAACAATCTGCTTCTTGGAGCGGCCACAGGAACGGTGCTGTTCGGCACGCTTTATCCACTGATCATTGAGGCGGCGACAGGTGAAAAACTTTCGGTCGGACCGCCGTTCTTCAATGCTACCTTCATTCCGATCATGCTGCCCTTGGTGGTAATGATGGGCATAGGCCCGTTCCTGTCCTGGAAGCGCGCTGACCTTCGCGGCGTCTTTCAGAGGCTTCGTTTCGTCGCTGTGCTGGTTGGTCTGGCGGTACTTGTGATTTGGTATCTGACCGAAGGCGGCCCAGTCCTCGCATACCTTTCGGTGGCCATCGCTGTATGGTTACTGTTAGCGACGCTGCGCGAGTGGGCCATGCGCGTGAAGTTTCTCGACGGTACACTGGCCGAGACGCTGCGCCGCGCCCGCAATTTGCCCCGTTCCGCCCATGGGATGACACTGGCGCATTCCGGGCTTGCGATCGTGATGCTCGGGTTCATCGGGTCCAGCGCATGGAAAACCGAAGTGGTGGTTTTCGTCCAACCAGGATCCGTGATCGAGATCTCCGGTTTCGATGTCCGCTTTGACGGTGTCGAACGTGTCCGCGGGCCGAACTACATCGCCGACAGAGGCACACTGTCGGTCAGCCGTGATGATGAGTTTGTTACCACCCTATACCCCGAACGACGCTTCTATCCTGTCGCTCAGAGTTCCACCACGGAATCGGCGATACGGTCGACGCTCGCCGGTGATCTGGTCGCGTCTCTGGCCCAGCCCGCCTCCGAAACAGCCGCAGAACAAGGCGCATGGACGCTGCGCATCCTCTACGAGCCCTTTGTGATGTTCATATGGCTGGGGACCGGAATGCTGGTTCTGGGAGGCGGCTTGTCACTGTCCGATAGGCGACTGCGCGTCGGTGCCCCGCGCCGCAGCGCCCCAAAATCACCCGTCCTCGAACCCGCGGAATAGTGCGTCATGAAACGTGCCTATGCTTTCCTCCCCTCACGAACAACTTGGTTTTCCCAGGCAGTTCTTGCCTTCGATCCCGGTTTGAGCGGCTGGGAGGTCATCGAATGGCGGGTCTCGGTTCTCTACAAACCCAGTTTGCCGCAGCAGGCGCAGAAGCCAAAATGAAATACGGAGCCAGCTTATGAACTTGAAACAATTGGCCGCGGCTGCGATTCTCGCCACACTGCCATTTGCTGCCGGTGCCGTTGAACCCGACGAGATTCTGGATGACTCTTCGCTTGAGGCGCGTGCCCGCGAGCTATCCAAGGGATTGCGCTGTCTGGTTTGCCGGAGCGAGAACATCGACGATTCGAACGCTGGCCTCGCCCGCGACCTGCGGCTTCTGGTCCGCGAACGGCTGGTTGCTGGCGATACCGATGGCGAAGTGATCGAATACATCCGTGCCCGCTATGGCGACTACGTGCTATTGAAGCCGCCGTTCAAACCGGAAACCTACGTGCTTTGGTTTGCTCCGGCAATTCTGGTGTTGTTTGGCGCAGCCAGTGTAGTTGCAGTAATCCGGAGTCGCGCGGACACAAGTGTTATCGAGCTTGACGATGATGAAAAACGCATTGTCGCAAACATGCTGGCTACCGAGAACGGAGACAGGGCATGATGATTTGGGTCGTTTTAGCAGGTCTTGCGGCGCTCGGGGCAACCATGATGCTCTTTCCATTGCGCCGGTCCGGAGAGGTTATGGCGGATCGGAATGCGAGCGCAGTTACTGTACATGCCGACCAATTGCGAGAGATCGAAAAAGACGCGGAACGTGGGCTGATTTCGAATGACGAAGCCAAATCCGCCAAGATCGAGGTCGAGCGCCGCCTTATTGCACTTGAAAGGACCAAACCGACTGTAGGGATCGTCGAAACAGGAGGTCGACGTACTGTGTGGGCCATGGCTCTCATTGTTCCCCTGATTGCTGGATTTCTCTATATCCAGTTGGGTTCGCCTGGAATTCCGGGCGTGCCATTTGCGGATAGGCAAGATGAGCGTGCCGAACAGGCGCAGATCGCCGAATTGACCGCAAGATTGCTGGAACGTCTTCGAAGCGATCCCGAAGGCGGCCCGACAGAGGGCTGGGTGCTACTTGGTCAGACCTTCATGCGCATGGGCAGATATGTCGACGCCGCCGCGGCCATGGAAAACGTGATCAATCGTGACGATGCAACCGCTTCAGTGTTATCGCAATACGCTGAGGCCCTTGTAGCGGCCGAGGATGGCATTGTGACAACCAAGGCGCGGCAGGTCTTCGCCCGGGCGCGCGAAATGGATCCGACAAACCCCTCCGCAACCTTCTACGAGGCGATTGCCCTCGAACAGGCCGGAGACAAAGAGCAGGCCCACGACCTTTTGATATCCCGTCTGGAACAGGCCGCCGGTCCGGCCGCCTGGATGGAGCCGTTCATCGCGCAGGCCAACAGGATCGGTGCCGCGATCGGGCGCGAGCCGGTGAGCCTCGCCTCGTTTGCGGCGACGACCAGTAGTGTTCCTGGACCGACACAGGAGGATGTCGCGACCGCTTCCGAGATGAGCGAGGCGGAGAAGGACGCCTTCATCCGGTCGATGGTGGATCGCCTCGCCGTACGTCTGTCTGACGAACCTAACGACCTGGACGGCTGGATGCGCCTTGGCAAGGCGTATCGCGTGCTTGGCGAGATGGACAAGGCACGTCAATCTTACGAAACAGCGGAAAGACTTGCAAAAAATTTGGCTATGTCCGATCCAAGACGACAGGCAATCCTAGAAGTGCTATCCAATCTTTAAAGATTATCGCGTCTCAGCACGCGGCTGATGCCGACACTTCGTATCCCGCTCCGCGGATCGCTTTGGACACTGCCCGGTCACTGACAAAACTCTCTACTGCAACCGTCCGTGTGTTGAGATCACAGCCAACGGTCGCTGTCGGATCGATCGCCTTGATCGCTCTCTCGATGGCTGTGGTGCACTGTCCGCATTTCATATCGGGAACATTGAAGCTTTTCATCATCGTCTCCTTAACTTTTCCCACAGATGGGTGTTTCCCGTGCTGGAAGGTCAAGGACAAAAAAGTTTCTAATCTTATTGACCTTCCAGCAGGTGGAACCACTAGGTTCCTCCCATTGATGAAGGAGACTTCCATGCGCAACACACTAGATTTGCGATTCCCTGTCCAGAACATGTCGTGCGCGTCCTGCGTTGGCCGGGTGGAAAGCGCACTTGCAGCGCTTCCCGGCGTAGAAGAGGTACGCGTGAACCTCGCCGCCGAGACCGCGCAGGCCCGGATCGACTCGGAAAACCGGATACCAGAGCTGATCGAAGCGCTGGATAGGGCTGGCTACCCCGCCCTGACGCAGACAATGCGCCTGAACGTCTCGTCCATGTCCTGCGCCTCCTGCGTCGGCCGTGTCGACAAGGCGCTGGCGGCGGTGCCCGGGGTTCTGGATGTGAATGTCAATCTTGCCTCCGAAACCGCGACTGTGACCTATGTCGAGGGCGCGGTGACAATCTCCGATCTGCTAAAGGCCTCCACAGAGGCGGGCTACCCGTCAGAGGCGGCCGACGAGACATCCGCAGAGGATCGCGGCGCGCGCAAGGAAGGCGAAGCCCGTGACTTGGCCCGTAAGACCGCTTTTGCCGCAGCGCTCGCGCTTCCTGTCTTTTTTCTGGAAATGGGGTCCATTCTCGTGCCGGGAATGCACGACCTGATCGCCAATTCGATCGGTCAGCAAACGAGTTGGTCGATCCAGTGGTTGCTGGTGTCCATTGCAATGCTCTGGCCTGGGCGGCACTTCTACACCAAAGGTTTTCCGGCGCTGCTCAAGGGCGCGCCCGACATGAACAGCCTGGTCGCGGTGGGCACCGGGGCGGCCTATCTCTATTCCATCACCGCACTCTTCGCGCCGGTCCTGCTGCCCGAGACTGCCCGCGCGGTCTATTTCGAGGCGGCCGCCGTGATCCTTGCGCTGATCCTTCTGGGCCGCTGGCTGGAAGCCAGGGCAAAGGGGCGCGCGGGCGCTGCGATCCAGAAACTGCTGGGCCTTCAGGCGCGCACAGCGCGGGTTCTGGTGGACGGCGAGCCGCAGGATGTGGCCATCGAGCGAATCCGCGCGGGCGACATTCTTGTCGTGCGCCCCGGCGAGCGCATCGCCGTGGACGGAGAGGTGACCGAGGGCAACGCGCATGTCGATGAAAGCATGATCACCGGTGAGCCGGTGCCAGTGTCAAAGGCGCAGGGCGATGCCGTCACCGGCGGGACCGTCAACGGCACCGGCAGCTTCCGGTTCCGCGCCACGCGCGTCGGGGCCGATACGACGCTCGCCCAGATCATCCGCATGGTCGAAGAAGCGCAGGGCGCCAAGCTGCCGATCCAGGGACTGGTCGACCGGATCACGCTGTGGTTCGTGCCGGCGGTCATGGCCCTGGCCGCCCTGACCGTTCTGGTCTGGCTGTTCGTCGGCCCCTCGCCCGCGCTGTCCTATGCGCTGGTGGCGGCCGTGTCGGTCCTGATCATCGCCTGCCCCTGTGCCATGGGGCTGGCCACGCCGACCTCGATCATGGTCGGCACGGGGCGTGCCGCGCAGATGGGTGTCCTGTTCCGCAAGGGCGACGCGCTGCAACAGCTGACCTCGGTCGATGTCGTGGCGCTGGACAAGACGGGCACGGTCACCCAAGGCCGCCCCGAACTGACGGACATGGTCCTTGCCGAGGGCTTCGACCGGGCCGAGGTTCTGGCCCTTGTCGCGGCGGTCGAAGCGCAATCCGAACATCCCATCGCCGAAGCCATCGTGCGGGCGGCTCAGGCCGAAGGCGCGCCACGGCACGAGATCGAGAACTTCGATTCCATCACCGGCTACGGCGTGCAGGCAAAGGTCGCCGGACATGACGTGCTGGTCGGCGCCGACCGCCTGATGACCCGCGAAGGACTGAGCGTCGCAGCGCTGGCCGACGCCGAACGCGGCCTGGCAGAGCAAGGCCGCACCGCGCTGTTCGCGGCTGTGGACGGGCGGGTTGCGGCGGTGATCGGCGTGTCCGACCCAGTCAAGCCCGCCAGTGCTGTCGCCATTTCAGCATTGCACGGCCTTGGGCTGAAGGTGGCGATGATTACCGGCGACAAGCGCGAAACTGCCGAAGCCATCGCGCGAGAGACCGGCATCGACCACGTGATCGCCGGCGTTCTGCCCGATGGCAAGGTGGCCGCCCTGGACGAGTTGCGCCAGGGTGGTCGGAAAATCGCATTCGTCGGCGACGGCATCAACGACGCGCCCGCGCTGGCCCATGCCGACGTCGGCATCGCGATCGGCACCGGCACCGACGTGGCCATCGAATCCGCGGATGTCGTGCTGATGTCGGGCGATCTGCGCGGAGTTGTGAACGCGTTCGAGGTATCGACCCGCACCATGCGCAACATATTCCAGAACCTGTTCTGGGCGTTCGGCTATAACGTTGCGCTGATCCCCGTAGCCGCAGGCGTGCTCTATCCTGCCTTCGGAATGCTGCTCTCTCCGGTGCTCGCCGCCGGGGCAATGGCGCTCAGCTCTGTCTTCGTGCTGAGCAATGCTCTGCGGTTGCGCCGGTTGCGCCCGGTCATGGACGAGGCCCACGCGTTGAAAGCGGACGCGGAAACCTTGCAAACTCCCGCCTCTGTTGCTGCTGAATAAGGAAGTATATACGATGAACATCGGAGATGTTTCGAATCTGACCGGGCTACCCTCCAAGACGATCCGCTATTACGAGGACATTGGGTTGGTCAAGCCACTTCGCAGCGGAAACGGCTACCGTGCCTTTCGCGAAAGTGATGCTCATAAACTCGCGTTCTTGGGCCGCGCCCGAGCGCTCGGATTCACTATAGAAGATTGCCGCAACCTACTCGCGCTCTATGAAGACGAGGAACGCTCCAGCGCTGAGGTCAAGCTCATGGCCGAGCAGAATCTGGAGGAAATCGAGGATAAAATCTCCAAGCTTCAGGAGATGCGTGCGACCCTGACACATTTGGTTAAAGCCTGTGCCGGAGATGACCGCCCGGATTGCCCAATCCTTGAGAATTTTGCCAGAAAGCACGACGACGAAGAACGAAGTAAGGAAAAAGCATGACCGATTATCTGATTGGCCATGTGGAATGGAACAGCCCTGATATTGGGCCCGTAGTGGCGCAATATCAGGGCCAAGCAAACAACAATCGACATGAATGGTGATGATGATGAATGAAGTTGCTGGAAGCGAAATGAGCAGATCTGCTGCTATTACCTGTTGCGGCAAAGACCAGCACATAGTGGTTGGTTCAGCGAACACCTTGCAGACAACTCCCGGCGCGACGCGCCGCCGGGCCGTTCAACTTCTCGCATCCTTTGCGACCGCTCCCTTCGTCGTCGGGTTTCCAGAAAGTGCCAGTGCGGAAGACTCAGGTTCCAGCGCGTTCCCCGCACTCACACCAGAGGACGGGCGCGCTCTGTTCCAAGAGGCATTGGACGCGGTGCTGCCAATAAGCGGGTTCCGGAGCCGTATTGCTTTGCGGGACAGCCTCCTCAGACTGGTTGCCGAAGGCGTTATCGATCCGCAACAATTCGCTGCAGTTTACGAGGGCCGCGGCGGTCTCCCCGTCGAGCAGAAGTACCAGTTGCGCTGGCCGTCCCATCTGCCGATCCACCTGACGACCGATAACGCAGAATACTACGTCAACCTGCTCTGGCCGGTCGGTCTGGCCAACGCCATACCGAGCAACCGGGCGAGCCCGATGAATGGACCCTCTCTGTCCAGGTTCGCATCGACGGCGGGCTGGACGCTTGGAAAGGATCATGGCGCCACTTACTTCAACCGTTTCCAGATCGTGGATCTGACGCCAGAGCAGGAAGAACTGGCCACGCGGGTTGCCAAAAACACGTACAGACCATGCTGTGGAAATTCGACCTTCTTCCAGGACTGTAACCACGGCTCTGCGCTGTTCGGACTGTTGCAACTCGGCGCGTCGCAAGGGCTTGATGAGGGAGATCTGTACGAGGAGGCTCTCGCCTTCAACTCCCACTGGTTTCCCCAGAATTACATTCAGACCGCCGTTTACTTCAGGCTTTTCGAGAATAAGGACTGGAAAGATATCGATCCGAAACTCTTGATGTTTGCCCGCTACTCCGCGCTTGGGCCTTGGCAGGCGACGGTCGAGGCGAGGCTTGCTGAGATCCCCAACCTTCTGCCTGAACCCGAAGGCGGCCAGAGTTGCGGCATATAAATGCGATCCGAACAATCCACCGCGGTGCCGCCGGTTCAGCCTTGGTTTCGGCGGGTTGCGTTTCGCGATCTCGATAACGGGGATCACCCGCGTTTCTTCGGAGCGGACCGATGGGTTACCTGACCAAAGCGATCGCGGTCTCGCTCGCGTTGTTCGCGTCGGCGCTTGTGCTTTCGCTCGCGGTCCGGTTCGTCTGGATCGAGGTCCGAAACGCGGGTGGATTGACGCTTTGGCAACTTGAAGAACTCCAGCGCATTTTGGGCTCGAATGAAGTGCAGACGCTGGTCGCGGACCTGAACAAAGAGATATTTCATGACCCTGTATCTCCGGTCGGTGGGAATCCTGACGGAGACGTCACGCTTGTGGAGTTCTTCGATTACAACTGCCCGTACTGCCGCGCCGCCATGCCGATGATCAAGCGGATTGTGGACGAGGATCCCGGTGTCAGAATCGTTTACAAGGAGTTTCCCATCTTGGGTCCCGGTTCCGATTTCGCCGCGCGTGCGGCGCTCGCTTCGCGGCGGCAGGGAGAGTACGAGACCTTCCACCAGGCGCTGATGAGCTATTCCGGTTCGATCGGCGAGGGTTCGACGCTCAAGATTGCAGAGATGGTCGGCCTCGACGTCGCGAAGCTCATGCGAGATATGGAGGAACCGGCCATCGCGGAAGCAATTCAGCGTAATCTTCGCCTCGCCGGGGACCTGCGGATCTCGGGAACGCCGTCCTTCGTCGCTGGCCTGGACGTGCTGCGAGGTTTGGTCGATATTTCCACCCTGCGGCGGTTTGTCGAGGATGGACGTGCGCAGACGGACGGCTGAGGGATGTGCGAGCTACTTAAAATCGGCATTCTGACGGCGCTCGCAGGCGGCATCTCATTGCTCTCTCTCCCTGCGTTCTGTCGTTGGAGCCGGAGTAAATCGCCTGTGTGGCCGGACGATCCACCGTGGTTGGCCGGCCGGACCATATCCTGAGCGAAGGCCTCTAGATGCCGGTGCCCGCGCTATAAGACAAATCAACAAAGGAGTGGCTACAGATGCCTCACCCCATGAGTAGAAAGTTCCTTGTCACAATGCTGACGGTGATGACATTCGGACTATTGCCTCCGAGGTCCGCATGGGCACATGGCGGCGAGGAACTCGCGATGGACGCTTTTTGGGGCAATTGGAATTTCACCCCGGACATCGTCGCCGTGACGGCTTTGGTAATCCTCCTTTATATCCGCGGCGCCCGCCGACGCCGGAACGGCTCCAGGGAAGGAAGGCGCCATTTATTGTTTTTCTCTGGCGTAGCTGCGATGTTCTTGTCGCTGCAGTCGCCGATCGATCCCATGGCCGAGCGCCTGTTCTGGATGCACCAGGTGCAGCACCTCCTCCTGCGCATGATCGGACCGATGCTGATCGCTCTCGCGGCGCCGCAGGGCACCCTGGTGGCAGGGCTGCCACAAGGATTCTCGCGCAGGGTTTTCGCGCCGGTGGCCTGGAACAGATCGGTCGGGGGAACGTTCCGGTTCCTCATCCGTCCTGAGATCGCTTTCGCGCTCTTCCTGGCGGCGCTCTACGTCTGGCAGATCCCGCGCCTTCACAACGCCAGCGTGCTGAACGATGCCATTCATTATACGATGCATGTGACAATGCTGCTTGCCGGGTTGCTATTCTGGTTCCTGATCTTCGACCGTCGTGATCCGCCGAAGGGAATTTCATATCCGGTTCGTGCGCTGATGCTGATCGGAGCGATCGTCTCCAACATTCTTCTCGGCGCAATCACGACGTTGAAGGAAACGGTACTCTACACAGCCTATGACGTTGCGGGCCGATTGTTCGACATAAATCCGCTGACCGACGAGACGACCGGTGGCTTCGTGATCTGGATCCCCGGAAGCATGATGTGCATCATCGCCATCATCGTCGTTATGCACCGCTGGGGCGAGTACGAACGGAGATCCAACATGCGCCGACTCAGTTGGTCGTTCTCTAACTCGCGTGCCCTCGAGTGGCCGGAAACGGCGGAAGAGCTGCGACTGAAAGTTGCAACGCCGAACCGCGTCACCGGCCTGGTGCTCGGTGCCACATCGCTCTCAATATTTATCTTCGTGTTTGCCACGGCAGTGTGGGTCCACAGTGTCGCGTGAACATCCATTCTTGCAAGATTCGGAACCGTCGTCGTCCAACCGAACCGACGTGTCGGACCTGACCGCGGCATGGCGCTCGCTGCCCTATTGCTCGTGAGCGGCTGCGCGAAACTCGCCGATGAGTGAGGGCGCAAGGAAACGGCGCATTCCGTCTAATCACGTCCATAGGACAACTTGAAGCGGGGGCGAACGTCCGGCTGTCCCCCGAGCCGCCGACCGTTTCTTTGGAGGGTCCGCGCTTCCGCGCCCATTCCGGTTCGCTCATCGAGGAAGGGTTCCGCGACGTCTACAAACCGGCGTTGATGAAGGCCTTCCGATAATGTATCGTCTGTCGCCATTACTTCCGAACACTGCTCCACATCATGGCGGCTTCGCGCCAATGACCCCAACGGGGAATAAACCCCGGGACACGCTTTCGATATGCGCGATACTGCTCGCCAAACTGCTCCACCATTTTGCGCTCCTCCTTTCGCGCCAGAAACACGTAAGCGAGTACAATTACGGGGAACAGCGCTACGGAGAAAATAGTCGGCCAGTGAACGATGCCCTCGCCAAAAAGCACGAGGAATAGCCCCAGATACTGTGGGTGTCGTATAAGCCCATAGAGGTGGTTCGTGACGAGCAGGTTCTTCTGACGCGCGCGGTAGAGTTCGCGCCAGCCTTCAGCTATGATTCCGATACCAGCGATCACTATGGCATAGCCGACAAACATCGAGACCAGCATGGCCGTGCCGCCAAGTCCGACGAGGCTTGACCAAAGATTTGCATTCAAATGACTTCCGTCGAGGCCGAAGAACCGGAACAGAAAATAAACAGTCAGCGGGAACCCGTACATTTCTGCATAGAGAGCGATAATAAAGGCCTGTACCAGACCAGCACCCGCCCATTCGCGCCAACTTTCCGGCGCATAGAATCGGTAAAAGGCCCATGAGGCGAAAACCACCATCAGAATAGCGATTGCCCAAACCCCCGAGTGATCAAATGGTTGATCCACGACCTGCTCCCTTTCTAATATGCTAACTTGCGCTTAAAGCCCTCCTTCAGGGCAATTTCGAGGGGCTCATAACACGTGCCTCTCGTTACCACTGCCTGCTCCAAATCGCGGTGGTTCGGGTAATCCCACCGTTCGCTGAAATTGCATCGGACAACGCGCGTTGGAGCCATTTCGGTGGCGTGACGGTCTAGGTGACGACGTCGTCGAGCGTAGTAGTTGCATGGACACCAATCTCGGTCTTCGGAAACGCGAACGTCGCCGCACTCCTTGCAATGCAAGCCATGTCTTCGATCCTGAAGGTCATACGTGAACTCCTTTTTTCGCCCATCCCCGCCGGTAAAAATGCACATGGGGATTCCATCGGGTGGAAGGTCAAGGGTGCATGAGAATGATTTATGCGCTTGACCTTCCAGCGAGGGAACGAGGCATCCGGCGCGAGTTGCGGTAGGAATCGCAGCTACCTTAGTTGGGAACTGGAGACATCGATTGCTGCCTAGCTTCAGAAATCTCGCCGCTGCATTGAAAACGGAACCCGGAGTGTTTGCTTCCGCCGCGCGTCGGATCGTCCCTCCAGTCGCGTCTCGTTCCCCGGGCCGAAAATTGTTGCGAGAAAGGCCGAGGGCTGGAGTGTCTCAGGTGGGGCGGAGAGGTGGTAATCGCCGTCCACGGCGTCATCGAACCGCAAGATCAGGAGCTGAGCAGGCGGTCGGTTTCGCGTTCGCGTGCCAGCAGGTCCATGGTCTCCACGCTGAATCGCCCTGCCGAATGTCTGTGGCGCCAGGACGGCCTAGGTTGGATCGTGCGGCGAACCGGGACAATGGTGAACCTGCCCGGCATTCTGTGCCGAACAGCAAAAATGGCTATGTGCGGCGTGCCGGTGGAACACCGTTGGTTCCTGGCTGTGGGGAAGAGATCGAACAATGCGTCACCCGATGTTAACTCGCCGGAACTTGCTGCTTGGCGGCGGCCTTGGCGTGGCAGGCGGGGCTGCTTTGGGCGGGGCTTGGTTGGCGAAGACGGCTATGAACAGGCCTGCGGGCCCTTTCCGTGTGATGGCCTCCTCGTCCGCGGTGCGCCGCACTGAAGAACTTCGATACGGGAACGGAACGGGCCGGACAGTTCGGGCGACGCTGACCGCAGACCCTGCCGAGGTGGACCTGGGAGGGCGCGTGGTATCCACTTGGGCCTATAACGGGCAAGCACCCGGGCCGATTCTTCGCTGCACGGCTGGTGACCAACTTCAGGTCACGTTGCGCAACGGGCTCCAAGAAGACACGACGATTCATTGGCACGGGTTACGTCTGCGTAACGATATGGATGGCGTCCCCCACCTTACTCAGGATCCGGTCGCGCCGAGCGCTTTGATGCGCTACACGTTTGTTGCGCCGGATCCGGGCACATACTGGTTTCACCCGCATGTAGGCCTGCAGCGAGAACGCGGCCTCATTGCCCCACTGATCATCGATGATCCGAACGAAGCCGGAGAATACGACTCCGAGTTCATCGTCGTCCTGAACGATTGGCTGGATGGCGTCAGCCAGGGCGCGGAGGCCATGCTCGCAAGTTTGCAGGAGCTGGGAGCGGAAGGCCTCTATGCGATACCAGTGCAGGCCGGGCAGATCGCCGATCAGTCCGGTTCCTGGAGATACGACGAGACCCACCTTGTGGATGGTTCGCGACCTTGCGACCCGGAGGTGTTGTCTTCCTCAAGATCGCGCCCCTGCCTCACACAGGCATCGCAGACCGCTCGATCGGAAGAAAGCGTGATCAGTCTGGCTGGCAGCGTGTCCTATCCCTTCTATCTGCTCAACGGACGCCTGCCCACCGCCCCTCAAACTTTCAACGCAAAGCCGGGGCAGCGGGTCCGGATCCGGGTCATCAATGCCTCCGGCGCCACGGTTTTCCGTCTTGCTTTAGGAGGGCATCGGCTCACCGTGACGCACAGCGACGGATTCCTCCCGGTGCGGCCCGTGGAGGAGGTGGATAATGTCCTGATTTCCTCTGGCGAGCGCTACGACATGACGGTTACCCTGGATGACGGTGTGTTCCCTCTTGTTGCCGTGGCCGAAGGCAGATTGGCACAGGCAATGGGTGTTGTTCGAACCGGTGGAGGCGCCGTCCCGCCGCCGGATGTGGCACCTCGCGAACTCGCGGGGCGGGTTCTGGCGCTCACCGACATGGAGGCGACGCCTCCAGTGCGTCTGTCCGCACGCGAACCGGACGTTATCCACAGGGTCTATCTTACGGGCGACATGGAAGAGTTCGCGTGGCGCATCAACGCCGAGGCCTACAATCCGCATGCTCCGTTTGACGGAATCACGCCGCTTGAGGTCCGCTACGGACAACGCGTGCGCCTGGCGCTGATAAACCAGACCCCGATGTATCACCCGGTGCACCTGCACGGACACAGCTTCGCGATCCGCTCGATCGCCGCGAACTACGGCAATGGCCCGCCAATAACGAACATCAAGAACGGCGCAATCAAGGACAACCTCCTCGTTCCGCCCGGTCAACGGATCGACGTCGATTTCACCGCCGACAATCCTGGCCAGTGGCTAATTCACTGCCACAACGCTTACCACTTGCCTACCGGGATGGCGACGATCCTTTCCTACGTCGACGCACCATGATTACGCGGCGGGGCGTGCATTGCGACAAGACAAGGGTCGGCCCGCGCAAGCTATGGGAGCGCACCCCCGCAATGCCGGAAAAAGTTCACGCCCACGAAGGCGCCTGCACAAGAAGGCTGACAAAATACCGCAGTCAACACGCGCCCAAGCTCGGCGATGGGTAGATGCAAACTTCAACACAGAAACCAACTTGGAGATAATGATGGTCCTCAGGAAACTTGCGCTTCTTCCCTCTCTAATACTTGCCGCCAGCCCTGCTCTGGCACACCTCTCGCTGGAAACCAAGGAGGTGCCTGCGGGAAGCACCTACAAGGCGGTGATTCGTATCGGACATGGCTGCGAAGGCGCCGCCACGACTACAGTCCGTGTTCAAATCCCCGAAGGGGTCGTTGCCGTCAAACCCATGCCGAAGCCGGGTTGGACGCTCGAGACTTCCGTCGCCCCTTATTCCGAGCCGGTACAGTATCGTGACCGGACCCTCACCGAAGGCGTCCGCGAGATCACCTGGAGCGGCGGCAGCCTGCCTGACGAATGGTACGACGAATTCGTTTTCCGTGCCCAATTACCGGACGGACAAGTCGGGCAGGTCATTTACTTTCCCATGATCCAGGAATGTGGTTCTGCTGTCAGCCGATGGATCGAGGTACCCGCCATAGGGCAAAACGGCGAGGACGTCCGAAACCCCGCACCCGCTCTCACATTGACAGCTCCGGCCGAACAGTAGTCAGCATCTGTCATGACCGGTCGGACGCTCAGGGACATATTGCTTTTTATCCTGCCGTTCCTCGTGCTGATTATTGCACCGGGAGGCGCGCTCGCGCATGCTGTCGTGACGGGCTCCGAACCGTCCGATGGTGTGATTTTGGCGGACGCTCCGGAGAACGTCACGATCCGCTTCAACGAGCCCGTGTCGCTCGTGCGAGCTCAGATTCTCGACCCGGAGGGTCAAGATGTCCTCGTGGCGGATAGCACCAACAGCGACGACGGAAACCTCCGTCTCGGGCTCCCTGCCTCGCTGGTCGAGGGCACCTATACGGTCAGCTACTATTTAATGTCGATCGACGGACATCCCATCGCCGGCTCTCTGATCTTCAGCGTCGGAAGGATCTCCGGCGACGTGTCGGAAGAGTCGGCGGCACGCCGGTCGGGTACGCAGACAGCGAATAAACCGACCCTATGGCTATTCGCGTTTCTCGCGATCCGGGTGGCGCTTTATCTCGGGGTTTTCGGAGCGGCTGGCGGGGTGGCGTTCCTCCTATTGGGAATGTCAAGCGGTCGATCCCGACATTCAGTCCTGCGTATCATCACCGCGTCGTCCATAACCGGTTTCGTCGCCGCGCTCGTCGGGCTTGGTCTGCAGGGCGGTATGCTCTTGGGAAACCCGCCGGGTTTCCTGCTCGATGGAGAAACCTGGTTGATCGGAGCAAGGTCGCCCTTCGGACGAACGGCGATCGCCGCAATTTTGGGCTTCGCGCTGATCTGGATTGCCGCCCGGATTGCCCGATCGGCTACGGCGCATGTCATCTCCGTCATCGGCTCGCTCTTGGTCCTGGCGAGCTTTGCGTTCAGTGGGCACGTTGTTACTGGGGGACCGTTCGAACTGACGATTCCGCCTCTTCTGCTGCACGTCGCCATTGCCGCATTCTGGGTCGGCTCGCTGCTGCCTCTCCTTCGCGTCTTAACACGGCCCGAAGCCAGCCTCTTCGTGAGCCGCTTCTCCCATGTTGCTGTGATGGCCGTGCCAGTCATGGTCCTGGCCGGCGCCGTTCTCGCGGCATTGCAAGTCCGCGAACCAAACGCATTGCTGACCACGGAGTATGGGCTGATCCTTATCGGCAAGCTGGTGCTGGTAGCCGCTCTTCTGGGCTTGGCCGTTCTGAACCGGGCGAAGCTCACTCCTGCTTTGGCGCGTGGTGACGAGGGAGCGTCCAGGCGATTGGGTCGGTCAATCCAGGCAGAAATCGGAACAGTGGTCGCGATCCTGTTCGCAACAGCCGCTCTCGGTACGACAACTCCACCGCGCGCCCTGCTCTTGGGGCAGTACGAAGCCGTCTTGTTTTCGGGTCGTTCGGTCGACGCCATTGTTTCGCTACAACCGGGGCGCATCGGGTTGAACGAAGTCAACATTGTCGTGCAGGATTCCGACGGTCGACCTCAAGATGTTGTGGAGGTCGCGGTTTGGGTTTCGAATTCTGAACGCGGAGTGGCGCCGCTGGTGCGCCCGGCAAAACAGATGCAACCAGGCCGGTGGATGGTTCCAGAGCTCGTGCTCGCACTTCCGGGGGCATGGCAGGTGGAGGTCGACATACTCATCTCGGATTTCGCGGGAGAGACGCTTGAGGGACGGTTTGCGGTGCAAGAGGTAATCGCCAACTAAGGCCTGTGGACACTCATCTTAATTCGATGAGTGCTGCGACGAGATGTATCTGTCCGTTGTGACCGCTCTGGGGGGGGTTTCTGCCGATAATGTCCATGATCGATAATGGACGCACCTTGGGTTACTTTGAACTGGCCGCCCAGAAGTGCGAGCACGGGTAACGTCATCCCCAGGGAAGGACGGCCCGGTCCAGTAGCAATGTCTCCGGCCGCAGCGGTGTGCTTTCCAGAGACAGGCGCCGCCCATAAAGTGCAGCGCGACCGTCCAGACTCATGTCTTCACCAGGCGCGGCACGCTGATCACGGCCAGCATGGCAATGATCGACAATCCCCAGTGCCGGCCAAAGCCACACGGTGATGCAACAAGGTCATGCGGTTTGTTTCGCCTGGCCTCGATCGTCACCCCGCGCAGCAGCTAAGTTTGGCCACGTCCTTGTCGAAGGTCTGGGCCGCGAGTTTCAGCCCCTCCACCGTGGTCAGGTAGGGGAAGATCGTCTCGCCAAGCGCCCGTGCGGTCATGCCGAACTTGAGCGCCATGGCCAGCGTCTGAATGGTGTCCGCCCCCTCGGGTGCCGCGATCTGGCCGCCCAGCAGGCGGTCGGTCTCGGCATCCGCGACCAGCTTGATCACACCACGGGTGTCGCGGGCGGCGGCGGCGCGTGCCACGTTGTCGAGCGTGATCACGCTGGTCTTGACCTCGTGCCCTGCCGCCTTGGCCTCAGCCTCCGACAGGCCGACACCGGCCACTTGCGGGTCGGTGAAGACAACCCAGGGCATCGCCGCGTTGTCATAGCGCATCGGCTCCAGTCCAAGGGCGTTGTTGATTGCAACCTTGGCGCCGTAGGCGGCCATATAGACGAACTGGTCGCGGTCGGTGACATCGCCCGCCGCCCAGACGCCGGGCCGGGTGGTGGCCATGTCGGGGCCGACCATGACCGAGCCGCGCGCATCGGTCTCGATGCCAAGCTTTTCCAACCCGAGGGTCTCGGAATTGGCAGTCCTGCCGGTGGTCACAACCAGCCGTTCAGCGGTCAGAGCCTCGGTCTTGCCATCCCGTTCGAGTGTCAGAGTGACGCCGCTCGCAGCTTGTGCGATCGAGGTGTAAGCAAGGCCGGTCTCGACGGCGATGCCTTCGGCCATCAGCGCCTGCGCCAGCGCCTCGGCGACCTCAGGCTCGGCGCCGGGCAGAAGGCGCGAGCGGGTCACCAGCGTGACCTTCACCCCCAGCCTCGAGGCCATCTGCGCCAATTCGCAGCCGATGTAGCCGCCGCCCAGCACGATGATGCTGTCGGGTCGATCGGGCAGAGTCAGCAATCCCCAGGAATCCAACGCCTCCACATCCTCGATCCCGTCGATTGCAGGCATGTGCGGGCGCGAGCCGGTGGCGATCAGGACACGCGGCGCGGAGATAACCCGCCCGCCGACCGCGACGCCACCCTCGACCAGACGGGCGGCACCTTCGTCGATATAGGTGACATTCTCATAGGCGGGCAGCAGGTCGATATATTTCTTCTGCCGCATCTCCGCGACCAGATCGGCTGTGCCTTTGACCACGGCGCCCCAGTCCACCGCGTGGGCGCTGGCCGCGATGCCGGGGAACCGGGCAGCCGACGCGCCGCCATGGACCGCCTCGGCGGCGCGGATCATCGCCTTGGAGGGCACACAGCCGACATTCACGCAGGTGCCGCCTATGGTGCCGTGCCCGACCATGGCCACCCGTTTGCCAGCCTCGGCGGCGGTGATAGAGGCGGAGAACCCGGCAGAGCCAGCACCCACGACAATGAGATCGTAGTTGTCAGCGCCGGTTTCACTGGGTGTGCAGCAATCGTCTTTCGTTACAGTTTGGTCCATTGGTTCTTCCCTAGCTTGCGATCGGTATCGCGACACGGCCCCGTTGAAAAATCTTGAATCACACCATCGACCCGATGTCGGAAGCGTAGCTCGGATAGGCGAAGATCATCGCCTTGATCTGGTTGGCGGTCTGTCCGGCACCCATGGCCATGGCAAGCAAGTTGATCTGTTCCTCGGAGCCCGGCCCGATCAGATGCGCGCCGAGGATCTTGCCACTGCCTTCTTCGACAAGAACCTTGAAACCTGTGTGTTTCGCGCCGACGCGCAGCGACGAATACCAGTCTTGGGTCTTTTCGAAATGCACATCGAATTTCAGCCCCTGCTCCTTGGCCTTCGCCTCTGACAAGCCCACGGTGGCCACCATCGGCAGGGTGAAGACAACCGACGGGATCGGCGGATACTTGATCTGCCGTGCGTCCTTGCCGGCCAGAAGGTTCTTGCCGGCGATACGCCCCTCTGCGGCCGAGACCGGGGTCAGGTTCAGCCCGCTATCGGCGCAGTCGCCGGCGGCGAAGATGGCCGGGTTGGTGGTGCGCATCGCGTCGCTCACCTTGATGCCACGGCGCGCGTATTCGACGCCAGCGGCCTCGAGGTTCAGCCCGTCTATGTTGGGTGCGCGGCCGGTGCCGTGCACCACGAGGTCGCAAGTCACGGTTTCGGTGCCGTCCGGCCGTTCCACCGTGACGACAAATTCGTCGCCCTGCTTCTCGATCTTCGCCACCTTCGCATTGGTGCGCAGATCAATGCCAAGTTCTTCGGTCGCCTCGACCAGCATCCCGACCAGATCAGGATCGAAGTTGCCAAGCGGACGGTCCATCATCTCCAGCACGGTCACTTCGCTGGCCCCGGCGCGCTTGACGATATGCGCGAATTCCATCGCGATGAAGCCGCCGCCGACAAAGGCGATGCGGTCGGGCCGCTCGGGCAGCTCCAGGAATTCGGTGCTGGTGGTCAGATGCTCTTCGCCGGGGATGTTCAGCGTCATCGGCCGTGCGCCGGTGGCGATGTGGAAATGCTTCGCCGTCAGGGTCTCGCCGTTCAACTCGATCGTATCGGGGCCGGTAAACCGCGCCTCCCCGTGCAGGACGTCAATCCCCGCCTTTTCCATTCCGCCTTCGACGCGCGGCGGCATATTGTCGGTGAAGCTGCGCTTGAAGGCGATCATGTCGGGCCAGTTGACCGACGGCTGCGCCACCAGCCCCTTGCCCTTCATGTTTTCCGCCCATTCGACACCCTCGGTGACCGCGATCAGCATCTTCTTGGGGTCGCAGCCGCGCAGGGCGCAGGTGCCGCCATGGGGTTCGATATCAATACTGGCGACGCGCCAGCCTGCATCCGCCGCCATCCGGGCGACGCCATTTCCAGCGGTGCCGCCGCCGATCACGATGAGATCATAGGTCCCGGTCATGGCTGTTCCTTTCCTTGTGTCCGTATCTCTTGATCTGGTTCACTGCTGACCACCTTCCATGTTTTCCGCCGCAACCAGACCGGATTTTCGGAGCCAGAGCGCACATCCCGCCACCGGCAATGCGGCGGCGACCGATATCCGCAGGGCAAAGCGGAACTCCAGCCAGAACAGCAGTGCCGAAAGAGCAACTGCCATGCCGATGAGAAGCGCTTTCGGGTTCCGCCCCGGTCTGCCGGCTTGCAGCCACAGGGCATATGCAACCACACCCAGCGAGGCGAAGAGCATCGGGAAAAGCGCGTAGTCGAGCCAGCCGACAATGGCCGAAAGCCCCACCCCGGCCACGATCACCACCAGAAACGGCGTGAAGCAACAGATCGCCGTAACGACGCTGCCGATGAGGCCGCGCCGCAGAAGCGTCGTGGGTTCATCATTCATGTCTGTCATGCTCTCTCCGGCTCCGGGTGCGGGTCTGTGGGCGTGATCAGGAATCGCCGGACTCAACGATTTCCGCCGGATAGCCGGTGGCGCGGATTGCTTCGACAATCATGCCCGGATCGGCGGCCTCGTCGTCATAGGTGACCACAAAGATGCCCGTACCGTATTCCTCCCCCTCGGTGAATTCGACGATATCTACCGTCGGAACATCGCGCATCGCCGCCGCTACGGTAAAGGAACAGGTCGGACATGACAGTTCGCTGACGCCGACAGCGATGCGCTGTTCGGCGGCGCTGGCGGGGAAAGCTGCGAGAGTTCCAACAACCGCGAGGGCAAGATGGAGTGACTTCATGGGTTTGGCCTTTCAATAGGACAGAAGGTATGGTGTGAGATAGGGAAAGATCATCGCTACGGCGACAATCGCGCTGGCGAGCCAGAGGACGGATCGCATCAGTGTCCGGTTCACGGGACGCGCGCAGGTACCATCGGCGCAGGCCTCGGACGGGATCGGGCGGTAGGCCTTGTAAAAGCCGTAGCCGATGAAGGCGGCACTCAGTGCGAAGGTGATCCATTTGTACTGGTAGAGAACGCCCAGCTGCGCAATGAACACGCCGGTCACGCCGAAGCTCACCAGCACCAGCGGCAGGATGCAGCAGGTGGTCATCGCCAGCGCTCCGAATGCGCCAAGCCCGGTTGTCGCCCATGCCTTTTTGTCGGCACCCGATGTTTCGTCGAATGCCGTTTCCCGGCCTGCGGATGTGGTTTCAGTCATGGTTCGAATCGTCCTTGCCTCAGTTATGATTTCAACCTAGTGTCTGTAGTTGGTACAGGCTCAAGGGGGTGAATATGAAAAATCATCACAAACCAGTGAAGATCATTCGGCGCGGAGGTCTGGCCAAACTGACCGGATGCAACCTCGAGACCATTCGCTACTACGAGACCATCGGCGTCATGCCTGAGCCGCCACGCTCCAGTAAGAACTACCGCGTCTACGATGACAGTCATGTCACGCGGCTGCGCTTTATTATGCGTTCGCGCGAATTGGGGTTCACGCTGGAAGAGGTTCGCGATCTCTTGGCGCTTGTCGATGGTGGCGCTCAGACCTGTGGCGAAGTGCAAGTTCTTGCGAATACGCATCTCACTTCTATTCGCACCAAGATTGCAGATCTCAAACGAATCGAACACGTCCTGACTTCGACGGTGGCGCAATGCACGGGCGACGACGTACCCGAGTGTCCCGTAATTGACGCGCTGACGGAAGTGGCATGAAAGACGTCACTTGAGAATGTCCACACCAATTAACCAGACGGCCAAGGGAACCGGTGCCGTCGCTAGGATCACGGTAACCAAGATAAAGGGCAGTGAGAACAACCGGCTCAGCCCTGCAACCAGCAATATCCCACCACCTCCACCAATCAAGCTATTGCCGGGCAGGTTGATCAACACGGCCAGCAGCACATAGCGATACCGCAATATCCATCGCCCAATCCAGCGCGGCACAGCCGCATTGAGGTACTCTAGCCTCTCTTGACGGCTCATCACCTTCATCGCGTCTACAAAGGCGCAAGCGCGGTGAAGCCCCATTGTGTCCAAAAACTTGCACGGCAATGTTGTCGCGAAGGCCCACCCGATTGCGAAAGAAATCAACAATCCCGCAACAGTCGCAGCATGAACGAAGGGCGCGATCACCGATCCTTGCATGATGAGGAGTGCGATCCCGATTTCCACACCGGGGACAAATGGAATTGCCAGTAGCAAGGCGTAGACGACGAGGGCAGCAACGCCGACCCAGACCCCTGATGACAATCCGGCATCAAGCTGTCCTTCGATAAGTTCGGTAAAACCCTTTCCAAGCAGGAAATTGAGCAGCAAGACTGCAGCGATCAATACGGACCAGCGCAGAAAAGAAGTAAGCCGCGACGTCGACTTGGGTAAATACTTCTCTACAGATTCTCGCCCTTGGCTCTTGGTATCCGACTTGAAAGTCTCGTTCATCATCGCAACCACCTACGGCCCATGCGGCGCGAGGTTGGGTAACTTCGCATCGGGGCTGAGGTAGCGATCGAACCAGTCCCGGACCATGATCTGAACTTCAAGCTCGAATTCGGACATGCTGTGATCACCGCCTTCAAGCATAACGAGCCGGAAGGGCACGCGGCGGTCCAATAGAGTTTCTGATAGCCTTATGGAGTCCGAAGGAGGCACCCGCCAGTCTGCAGTGCCGTGCAGGATAAGAAGCGGAGTGGTCTGCGGAAACTTATCGACGAGATTGAGTGCCGAGCGAGTGTCGCAATTGCTTTGCCGTTTCATCAAAAAGTTCTTACAGGATTCCAGTAGGATGAAGCGTAATCCGACGTGGGTTTTTACGTTTCGATTTCAATTTTTAACTCGCGTTTCAACAAGCGAGAAAATGGAGCAGAAGATGAGTTTTAGTATCCGTGGAGCGGCGGGTTCGTGACGCTGCGCGAAAACGAAGCGTCTGACGAGGCTTGGGCTAGGGCAACGCGTATCGCGCGAGAACTGGATCGCATTCTGGACGGACAAGAGCCTATGCGTACCGCAGTTGCTCGCGCCGCATCCGAGTTGCGTCTCTCGACGCGCCAAGTCTACAACCACCTGCGCCGATACCGCACCGAGCGCCGGGTTTCTTCGTTGCTGCCAAGAACAGGTGGGGCGAGGCGCGCAAGGATCAGCCCGGCCGTTGAGGAGATCATTTCGGCAACCCTTCGGGAGATGTGGCTTCAGCCCGAGCAACCGGACCTTGCGCCGATTGTCGATGAAATCCGCACCCGTTGTGTCAGCGAGGGTCTTGATCCCCCCGCCTATGTCACCGTTTCCAAGCGTATCCCACGACTGTTCACGCCCGAGGAGATTGCCCGACGGCGACATTCAGGAGGGAAAAGCCTGCGGCGTCTGAAACCCCGCCCAGGCTATATCCGGGCCAAACACGCACTCGATGTTGTCCAGATAGACCACACCCCCGCCGACATCCAGTTTGTGGAAGTCATCGATGGTCAGGGCATCTATGTCGGACGCCCCTATCTCACTATCGCAGCCGATGTTGCAACAAGCGCGATTATTGGCTTCTGCCTGACCCTGGAGAAGCCCTCACGCCTGTCGGTCGCCCTCTGTCTTGCGCAGGCGATGTGCCGCAAGGAGGATTGGCTGGCAGCGCGCGACATCAATCATTCCTGGCCGATGTTTGGCCGCCCGAAGAAGGTCGTCGTGGATTCCGCCATGGAATTCAGAAGCACCAGTTTCATCCGAGGTTGTGCCGATTACGGCATTGTAATTCAAAGCCGGAACAAGGGGACCGTCCATCGTGGCGGGGTTGTCGAGCGACTTCTCGGCAAAGTGAATACGGTGTTGCGCTCCCTGCCTGGCAAGACCGGGCGTTCCATCGCGGATCGGGGTGAGTATCTGTCCGAAGACCGTGCGAGGCTCAACTTTGCAGACCTCGAACGCTGTATCGCGCTGGCGATTATCGATCACAATCTTAGCCAGAATGAACGCAAGCTGACGGTCCCG
>FYBJ01001455.1_pt1 | contig 35952 bp, 20 predicted proteins | sample 1134611 | NCBI WGS metagenome assembly FYBJ01 (sample SAMEA104116008, study PRJEB20421) | marine metagenome | isolation source: marine
CCTTTTCTCTGGGCCGACGCGATGAGCCGGGCGGTGTCGCCCTATGCCTATGGGGCGCTCTATTCCAACCCGCTCAGGCCCGTTGTGGAAGCGTTCGAATACGACAAGGTCTGCAGCAGTCACGGGCCTGCCTTCTTCGTGGGCGCCACGAATGTGCGCACCGGCAAGATCCGGGTCTTTCAGGGATCGGAGATTTCCACCGATGCGTTGCTGGCCTCGGCCTGCCTTCCGACGTTGTTCCGGGCGGTTGAGATCGACGGCGCGGCCTATTGGGATGGCGGCTATACCGGCAATCCCGCGCTGTTTCCGCTTTTTGTGCCGGACCTGCCGGCCGACATCGTGGTGATCAACATCAACCCGCTGGAGCGTGCCGAGGTGCCGCGCACGGCACAGGACATCCAGAACCGGATCAACGAGATCAGCTTCAACTCGTCGCTGCTGCGCGAGCTTCGGGCGATCAGCTTTGTGCAGCGCCTGCTGGACGAGGGCGTGATCGGCACGGATGCGATGAAGCGCGTCCACATGCATATGATCGCCGATGACGCACTGATGAGTGATTTGTCGGTGGCCACCAAGATGGTGCCGGTGCCCGAGCTTCTGCTGCGGCTCAAGGCGGCGGGCCGGGCGGCGGGCGAGCGGTTTCTGGCCGCGCATTTCGACGACCTGGGCGCACGGTCGAGTGTCGATCTGGCGGAAATGTTCGGCTGAGGCGGCGCGGGCCTTCAGTCCCCGGCCTCCTCGGCGGCGGTCTTCTGACCGGGATAGACGAGGCCCGCCGAGATCACCAGCTTGGCCGCGTCCTCGATGCTCATGTCCAGTTCGATCACGTCTTCGCGGGGCAGGAAGAGCAAAAAGCCCGAGGTCGGGTTGGGCGTGGTCGGCACGAAGATCGACAGCAAATCCCCGGAGGCTTCTGCGCGGTCCGAAATCTCGCCCTTGGCGGTGGTCGAGATGAAGCCGATGGCCCAGATGCCCTTGCGCGGGTACTGAAACAGGCAGGCCGTCTCGAAGCTGCGTTCGGATTGCGCGAACACCGTCTCGGAAATCTGTTTGACGCCCGAATAGATCGAGCGCACGACGGGCAGGCGGTCCACCAGGCTCTCGGCCCAGGCGATGAGCGAGCGCCCGATCAGCCCCTTTGCGATCCAGCCCACGACAAGTGTGAAGATCAGAAAGACCAGCACACCGAGGCCGCGAATGTTGATGCTGACCCAGCCGGCATCGTCGGGGCGGGTGTTGCCAAGCAGATAGCGGTTGATCAGGTGTTCGGGCGAATAGGCGTCGGGCAGGAAGGGCAGGACCACGCTATCGACCCAGCCGATCAGCGACCACACCAGCCAGATCGTCAGCGCCACAGGCGCGATGACCACGATGCCGGTCAGGAAACTCGCGCGCAGTCCCGAGAAACGGCCCGGGCGGCGCGGCGGCTTGGGGTCTTCGTCGAAAGGTGTGTTCATGTGGCGCGTGTTCCCGAAATCGCCGGACCTATGTAGGCGGAAATATCGCAGGCGGCAACGGGGATGATGTCCGGCCCGGGGTGAGGCGTGCATCACCGAGGCGCGCGCGTCGGGACGGCGGCGTTTCGCCTGACTTGCGGCCAGCAGGACAGGCAGGTCGGGGGCGCATTGCGTGACTGCGGCGCGACCGTTGGACAGGTGACCTGCAAGAGAGGCGACCCGGTGCGCTCATCGGCGGCCCGCCGGGCCGGCACGTCCCGCAATTCCTCTTGCGCCCGCACCAAACCCGCTCTATACGCGCGCTACTTGTAAATCCGCAGGGTTGGGCGGGCCGATGGGGGAGACATCCCCATGGGTCCACCGGTTGAGGCAGCAGCCTCGTCCCCATCCCGAGGCGAAAACCGGAAAAGGAAACGAACATGGCTCTTCCCGAGTTCTCCATGCGTCAGCTGCTTGAAGCGGGCGTTCACTTTGGCCACCAGACGCAGCGTTGGAACCCCCGTATGGGCGAGTTCATCTATGGCGCGCGCAACGGCATTCACATCATGGACCTGACGCAGACCGTCCCGATGCTGGACGCGGCGCTGAACGCCGTGCGCGAGACCACCGCCAAGGGCGGGCGCCTTCTGTTTGTCGGCACCAAGCGCCAGGCGTCTCAGCCGATTGCCGAGGCCGCCGAAAAATCAGCGCAGTATTTCATGAACCACCGCTGGCTGGGCGGCACGCTGACCAACTGGCAGACCGTGAGCCAGTCGATCAAGCGGCTCAAGGAAATCGACGAGGTGCTCGGCGCCGGGGCCGAGGGTCTGACGAAGAAAGAGCGCCTGGGCATCGAGCGCGACCAGGGCAAGCTTCAGGCGTCGCTGGGCGGTATCCGCGAAATGGGCGGTACGCCGGACATGCTGTTTGTCATCGACGTCAAGAAAGAGGCCCTGGCCGTGGCCGAGGCCAACAAGCTGGGTATCCCTGTCGTGGCCGTTGTGGACACCAACTGTTCGCCCGACGGGATCGACTACATCATCCCGGGCAATGACGACGCCAGCCGCGCGATCTCGCTCTATTGCGACCTCGTGGCGCGCGCCGCTCTGGACGGCATGACCGCACAGATGGGGGCCGCGGGCGTCGACCTCGGCGCCATGGAAGAGGCACCCGTCGAGGACGCCGTGGCCGAGGCACCTGCCGAAGCGGCCGCCACAGAGGTGCCGGCGGAGGCACCGGCAGAAGTGGCGGCGGAAGCCCCCGCAGACGCGCCGGCGGAAACGGCGGCCGAAGCTCCGGCAGAAGCGGCGGCAGAAGCGCCTGCCGAAGAGGCCAAGGCCGAGAGCTGAGCCTGCCACGGCACTGACACGAGGGTCGGGGGATACCACCCCCGGCCAGGACAACATATTCGAGGAGAGCCACGATGGCGATTACCGCTGCAATGGTGAAGGAACTGCGCGACAGCACGGGCGCGGGCATGATGGACGCCAAGAAGGCGCTGACCGAGAACGAGGGCGACATGGAGGCGGCCGTGGACTGGCTGCGCACCAAGGGCCTGGCCAAGGCGGCCAAGAAATCCGGCCGCACGGCCGCCGAGGGCCTGGTGGCCGTGAAGGTCGAGGGCGGGCGCGGTGTTGCGGTCGAGGTCAACTCGGAAACCGATTTCGTCGCCAAGAACGCCGAGTTCCAGGCGATGGTCGCAGCAGTGGCCGACGCGGCCGTGTCCGCGGCGGATGTGGAGGCGCTCAGGGGCACCGACATGGGCGGCAAGACCGTCGAGGAGACGATCACCGCCAAGGTCGCCACGATCGGCGAGAACATGAGCCTGCGCCGCATGGCCTCGGTCGAGGGCGACACGGTCGTGTCCTATGTGCACAACGCCGCTGCGGACGGCATGGGCAAGATCGGCGTTCTGGTGGCACTCAAGGGGGGCGATGCGGGCTTTGGCAAGCAGGTCGCGATGCATATCGCGGCCACCAACCCCGCCGCGCTGAACGAGGCCGAGCTGGATCCGGCGGTGGTCGAAAAGGAACGCCTGGTCCAGATGGACATCGCACGTGAAAGCGGCAAGCCCGAGCAGGTCATCGAAAAGATGATCGTCGGCCGCATGAAGAAATTCATGTCCGAGGTGACGCTGATGGGGCAGTCCTTCGTGATCAACCCCGACCTGACCGTCGAGGCCGCGGCCAGGGAGGCGGGTGCCGAGATCACCGGTTTCGTGCGTCTTGAAGTGGGCGAGGGGATCGAGGTGGAGAAAGAGGATTTCGCCGCCGAGGTCGCCAGGGCCGTTCAGGGCTGAGCCATTTATCTCGGACGGAGCCGGGGGCCAGCCCCCGGACCCCCGGGATATTTTCAGCCAGAAGAAACACTGGGAAGGCCTCGGGATTGTGCGTGGAGCACCGACCGGGGCCTTTTGAATGTTTTAGGGGAGGGGACCGATGGCCGCAAAGACCGTCGTCAACAGCTGGAACGAATGGGACCCGCTGAAACATGTGATCGTGGGCCGCGCGGATGACTGCCACATCCCGCCCGAGGAGCCCGCGCTGGATGCCAAGGTGCCCGAAGACAGCGACATGCGCGGGCAGTGGGGGCGGCGCCCGCAGGAGACGATCGACCGGGCCAACGAGCTTTTGGACACTTTCGCGGCCTTGCTGGAAACGCGCGGGGTGCGGGTGGACCGGCCCACGCCCATCGACCACTCTGAGCCCGTCGCAACGCCGGATTTCCGGACGGGCAGCCAGTTCGGCTGTATGCCGCCGCGCGATGTGCTGCTGACCGTGGGCAGCGAGATGCTCGAGGCGACGATGTCCTATCGCTGCCGCTGGTTCGAGTATCTCAACTACCGCCCGCTGATGCAGCGGTATTTCGACGAGGACCCGAATTTCCGCCACGCCAGCGCCCCCAAGCCGAGGCTGACGGATGCGGATTATCATCCCGACTATCTCAGCGACAAGATCGGCGTGGAAAAGCGGCTCAAGTGGGCGGCCGAGAAGTTTTTCGTGACCACCGAGGAAGAGCCGCTCTTTGACGCCGCCGACGTGCTGCGCTTTGGCCGCGACCTGGTGGTGCAGCACGGGTTCACCACCAATCTCAAGGGGATCGAATGGCTGCGCCGGCACTACCGCGATCACCGTGTACATGCGGTGAATTTTCCGGGCGATCCCTATCCGATCCATATCGACGCCACCTTCACGCCGCTGCGTCCCGGGCTGATCCTGAACAATCCGCAGCGCCGTCTGCCCGACGCGCAGCGCGAGATGTTCGCCCGGAACGGCTGGGAGATCGTGGACGCCGCCCAGCCTGCGCATAACGCGCCGCCGCCGCTTTGCTATTCCTCGACCTGGCTGAGCATGAACGTGCTGGTGCTGGACCCCAAGACGGTCTGTGTGGAGGCCTCGGAAATCTACCAGATGGAGCAGATGGACAAGCTGGGACTGGAGGTCGTGCCGGTCGAGCTGCGCGATGCCTATGCGTTCGGGGGCGGCTTGCATTGCTGCACGGCGGATGTCTACCGCGAGGGGACGTGTGAGGATTATTTTCCGGAATTGTGATATAGTAGGTGTAGCAAGGTAACGTTTGGACCATATCTTTGTACCATGAATGCAAATTTTGAGAATCGGGCCTTGCTGGGGACTGGGGTTTACTCAATCCCTGAAGCTTCGCGGCTAATTGATGCGCCTCAAGGTGTGATTAGAAACTGGCTCGGTTACGGACGCAATTCTTCGCCACTCTGGGTTCCCGACTTTCACGGCATCGGTGAATATCTCGAAATCAGCTTCCTTGATCTGATGGAGATACGCGTTGTCCACACGCTGCGCAAGGAAGGGCTATCTCTACAGTACATCCGCAAGGCACTGCAAAAGGCAGGAGAGGAATTCGATCTAGAACATCCATTCTCCACCGGTCGTTTCCGCACCGATGGAAAACGAATTTTTTGGGAAACCGCGAAGGAACTCGCTGAGCACGACCCAGACCTGGAGGATCTGCTATCTGGCCAGTTCGTCTTTTGGCCCATTGTCGAAAAGACATTCAAGTCGGTCGATATTGAACAGGGGCTGGCACGCAGATGGTGGCCCCAACAGGGCAAGAGGACGATTGTGGTTGATCCGCATCGCTCCTTCGGGCAGCCCATTCTTGCCGAAAGCGGTATTCCGACAAGGCGAATTTGGGAAATGGCTCAATCCAACCAGTCGGAGAACACCATCGCGTTATACTTTGAAATTTCCAAGAAACGAGTAAGTGAAGCGATCAAATTTGAGGAAAAGCTGCTTCATTGAGATTTCTTGTAGATCACAATTTGTCGCCTCGCTTGGCACGTTCCCTAAACGAAGTAGTAGATGCGGACTTCGGCGATCAAGTAGTGGCGCTCAAGGACAAGTTCCCAGTTGATACTAGCGATGTAGATTGGATGAACTCTCTGGCAGCGGAAGGCAGTTGGTGTTTCATCTCCGCGGACTACCGGATCAAGCGCTCGCCTGTAGAACGCGCCGCGCTGAGGAAATCCCGATTGACTGGGTTCTACCTTTCCAAGGGACTGCGCAAGAAAGAACTTGCTGTTCAGGCAGCCAGATTGCTTTTGCAGTGGAAAACCATCTCAACCCAATCGAGACTGGTCAGCGGAGCCGCTCTGTTTGAAGTTCTGGAGCGTGGCCGATTGAAGCAGATGCCTTTCTAAGCAGAAACGGTGCCGCCTGCCGGGGCGACACCGTTTCATGACCGGCCGATCCAGGGATGAGTCGACGATCAGGAAGCGCCGGTGGCAGATCCTGAACATAAGAACCCGCCACCGACATCCGGATAAACCGGCAGATCGCAGAGCCTCGCAATCACGAGGGGTTTCGACCTGGCGTTCCCGGGCCAAAAAAAGCCACCACTCACGGAACAGGATCAACGTGCCAAATGACGTTGCGTCACGAAAGTAAGGGAATCCGTACCCACCGCGGAAAAGTAAGGAATACCGTACCTTTGGCGCCTTGAAACCGAACGGCCCGGTTCAGACGTCCATGGTGAAAATCTGGTTCTGGAAACTGGCCTTGAGCACCGCCTGGGCCGTGGTTTCGACACAGAGCGATGCGCGCGCCAGACGCAGGTGCTTTTCCACCGTGGCCGGGGTGAGCCCGAGAAGAATCGCGATGTCCTGGACCGTCTTGCCGTCGCCGACCCAGCCCAGCACCTCGCGCTGTCGCATGGTCAGCGTGCGCACCGGGTTGGTGTAGGGCAGGGACAGGATGCGCAGATGCGCGATGGTGTTCCAGGCCAGGATGTCCTCGCCATGTTCGTCCCAAACCGCATCCACATCCTCCTGGGCCAGCCCCTCTCGGGCGGTCAGCGCGATGGCGCCCTTGGTGCGTGGCGACACCGAGCGGAAGGAGATCGAATAGCCCGCCGTCACCCCCTTGGAGGCGTTGAACTCGAAGACCTTGCGCTCCTGCGCGCTCAGGGTCCCGGTCTCGGCCATCTGGCGCAGCACCGACCACGAGCAGGCGCCGTCATGCTCAAGCGCCCATTTCACCATCGGCGCATGAAAATACAGACCCTCACCCAGGAATACATCCGTGTAATCCCTGCCATGGTTGGTGAGGATCACGAAATCCTCCATATCGCCCAGCGAATTGGCGGTGCGATAGCGCGTGGCGCCATAGATCAGCCGGTCAAAGCCGTATTGCGCCATGCGCCGCTGATGCAGGTCCCAGAGGTCCTCGATCTCGGGTGCATTGAGCAGCGCATTGAGATCGTCGGTGGCGATCATGACGCGTTCAGATAGGTGCTGAGCGCGTCCATGGCCAGCGGATAGCCCGCCGCGCCAAAGCCGCAGATGATCCCCACCGCGACGGGCGCGATGTAGGATTTGTGGCGGAACTCCTCGCGTGCGTGGATGTTGGACAGGTGCAGCTCTACCACCGGCAATTCGACCGAGCCGATCGCATCCATCAGCGCCACCGAGGTGTGGGTATAGGCGCCCGCGTTCAGGATGATCCCGTCATGTTCGGACCGGGCCCCGTGGATCAGGTCGATCAGCGCGCCTTCATCGTTGCGCTGTTCGAACCCGAGCCGGATGCCCATCTCTTCGGCCCGCGCGCGGCACATGGCCTCGATATCCGCCAGCGTCGTGCTGCCATAGACATCCGGCTGGCGTGTGCCCAGCAGGTTCAGGTTGGGACCGTTCAGGATCAGAAGTGAGGTCATGACATTATCCTTCTCCAGCAGCGTTTTAGCCAGACGGCGCCGCGCTGTCGAGCATCGGGGTGTTCTGCGGGGCAGGGCGGCGGGCAACTGTGGCGCGGCTGCCCGTCGGCGCATCGGTCCAATTCGGTGTTTTCTTCCCGGCCGTTTGACGCCATCGTGAGCAGAACGGTGATCACACAGGGAGCATCCGATGACCACATGCGTTTTCGTCCAGATCCGCTGCAAGCCCGGAGAAACCTACCGCGTGGCCGATGCGATCGTGCTCAGGGAAATCCATTCCGAACTCTATTCAACCAGCGGGGCGTTCGATCTGCTGCTCAAGGTCTATGTGCCGGAGGATCAGGATGTGGGCCTGTTCGTCAATGACAACATCGCCGGGATCGAGGGCATCGAACGAACCCTGACCACGCTGACCTTCAAGGCGTTTTGACGGAAAGACATAAAATGTCGTTTTATCAATCGAATAAGGTTCGTTTCTCACCTTATGATGTCATTATTATATTTACATAATACTGATTATGCGCCTTTTGGAAACGACCGGCATTGCGTCAGGGAAAGCACCGGAAGCCGACTGCATGGCTGCCTCCCCCGCAGGTCCGGCACCTCGAAACCGATGGCAGGAACGCCATCAGCCGGATATACTGATGCCACAGCGCTTTCTTTTCACCCTGAGGCCACGGACATAAAGGAGCAGCCGATGAGCCGGATCTATCACGATCCCCACCGAACCCTTCAGGACCAGTTCGAGACGCGCCAACTCGCCGACAGGCTGGAGGCTGAGGATGTGCTGGACACGCTGGACGACCATGCGCGCAAGCTCGTTTCCCGGGCTTCGATGTTCTTTTTGTCGACAATTGACCCGGACGGACAACCAACGGTGTCCTACAAGGGCGGCTTGCCGGGTTTCGTGCAGATACTGAGCGACAGCGAGATCGCCTTTCCCAATTACGATGGCAACGGCATGTATTATTCCTGCGGGAATATCGCGCAGAATGGCAAGGTCGGGCTGCTGTTCATCGACTTTGAAACGCCGAACCGGGTGCGGCTTCATGGCGATGCCCGGATATCGCATGACGAGGCCTTGTTAGGGCAGTATCCCGGCGCGCAGTTCATGGTGCATGTGACGCTGCGCAATGTCTTTGACAATTGCCCCCGATACGTACACCGCATGACGCTTGAGGAACATTCGCGGTTTGTCCCTCGGCCAGACGGCAGTGCCCCCCGCCCCAAATGGAAGCGGCTTGACTATCTGCAGGACGATATGTCGGCCAGCGAACGCGCGCAGACCGATCTGGAAGGCGGAACCATCACCCTGTCGGACTACATGCAGGGGCTGGAACGCGGCGAACACTGAACCCTTCATGGTGTCAGGTGGTTTTTGATGCGCGCCGGTCCGGGCGCGACATCGCCTGGCACCCGCACCGGCACCGCCCTGTCGCCTCGGTCTGATCTGCGGGTGCGTTGCCCTATTTGCCCTATGGATCGGCGCGCGAGCGTTCGGCCCGGCCCGGGCCGTTGGGCTGGCGGTCCCGCGCGGGCCCGGCCGGAGACGCCCCTGCCAGCGCGGCGCGGACCCGGGCCAGTTGCTCGGCCAGCCGTCCGAGACTGCGCTGCATATCCGTCACCAGAGCCAGAACATCCGCGGGTGGCTGGTTGCGGGTAAGCGGTCCGAACCCCCGGTGCGGGCCGGCAAGGCCCGGGGACAGGGTCGCGGGCGTAATGCCGAGGTCGCGCTGAAACAGGGCCTCACAGGTCCGCATCTGGCGCGCGGCATCATCCGGGCGGCCCATGCGGGCATAGCTTCCGATCATCGCCGCGTGCACGTCCTCGCGGTACGGGTCGACCCCCAGAAGCCGCCGCCCTGCCCTGATCGTTTCGTGATCGCGTCCGTTTTCGCGCAGATAGCGGATCTGGTGATCGAGACCCTGGCAATAGATGTCGGAGAATTTTTCGCGGTCCGCACGGACCCAGTCCGCATCCACCCCGTCCAGAAGCGGCCCGCAATAGCGGCGCAGCCAGCGGTCGAGGCGGTTGTAATCGGTATCCGTCATCCGCGACACCGGGGCCGAGCACAGGTCGCTGACCACCTCGTCGAACCGGTCATGGGTCAATGTCACGCCCGCCGGCAGGCGCAGCTCGATCAGCTCGCCGCTGCGCCGCACCATGCCCCGCGCCCAGTCCGGCAGGCCCTGGGTGAGCCGCCAGAGCGCGGTGCGCATCCGGGCCTTCTGGCGCTTCTCCGGGCAGTCCGGCCACAGGTGTTCGCCAAGCGTTTCCCGGCGCACGGGGCGCGTCACGGCCCTGAGGGCAAGAAGTCCGAACAGCGCGGTGCCGGTGGGTGAAAGGTCAAACGCGGTGGAGGTTCCGCCGTCATGGGTGGCGGTCGGACAGCCGAAAATGCTGATCTCCACGTCCCGCATGGGACACCTCCGGAAATAAATTTGGCGCCGTAAATCACGCGCGGCGACATGGGTATGGCCACAGAAAAATGGCACGGCAGGAGTAGGGTCAAACAACCAAGGCGAGTATGCCACGGCACCCGGTTTTCTCAAACTCCGGACACCCTGACTTCGGCGGAATCACGCCTTTGCCTTCGCGGATGCTAGAGCGTGCTGCGCTCCATGGTTGCGGCGTAAGTTCCGTCATGCAACGAGATTTCGCCATCGACCACGTCGGCGCCACGGGCGATGGCCGATGCGCGAAAGAGCGCCAATGTCAGGATACCCAGAAGGTCGGGTTCCACCGGCGAGATGACCCCCTTGACCGAACGCGCGCGAATCGACGGCACGAAGCCCGTGCCGAAAAGCGTCTGCGTGGCGGTCAGGATGGCGGGTGCGTTGGGGTCCTCCCCCCCTGCCCCCGTGCCGACATGGGCCATGACAAAGCCCAGGTCTTCGGGGAGCTCGGCGCCGAAGCTGGTGGCGATCAGCGTGCGCAAGGTATCGAGGTTCTGCACCACATAGAGGCTGAGCCCGGTCGCATCGCGGCTGATCGCGGCGGCGAACATCGAGCGATCCCCGTCCTCGGTGATCTCCAGCGTCACGGGCTGTGTGCGGTTCATCGGCAGGCCAGACGCGTCGGCGGCCAGATCCGCCATGGCGCGCATCAGGGCATAGCCGGGCAGGTCTTCGGAGATCAGGCGGAACCCCACGGGATCAACAGCTTGGCCCACGAGCCGGGCCAGCTTGAGCGCCTCGGCGGGCCCCATGTCTCCGGCCCGCCCCCGGGTCCGGTCACAGAGCGTCTCGGCCCCGGGCGGCACGGTCCACTCGTCATCCGGCACAAGGTCTGCCGCGGCCCCGAAGGCCGTCTGCCAATCCGGGGCCCAGACGGTTTCGACCGGCTCGCCCGGGGTGCAGACCATCACGCCATGATGCACCTCGCCCGCCAAATGCAGCGGGCCGATCGGGAAGAGAACGGGTGTCAGGGCCATGTTATGTGTCATCCTTCCGGTCACGGGCCGCATCCGGGCCGTCGGTCGTTTGCTGCGCCCCGGCTTCGGGATCAAGCTCGGGCAGGACGAGTTTGATCATCTGCGCGATGATCTCGTCCATGAAGGCCTTGCGCTGATCCGCGTTCAGATTGGCGATGGTCTCGGGATCGCTGGGCAGCCCTTTGTCGATGAGATAGCGCTGAATCGCAAGGTCGAGCAGCTTGTCATAGCGATCCAGGATGGCACGGACGATCTCCGGGTTACGGCCCGGATTGTCAGCGTCAACCTCGCCGCTGGCCAGTTTGCCGGCCGTGATCCGGGTGCTGAGAAACAGCGGCAGAGTCGGCACGAACAGCCCGCCGCCCAGAACCTGGTTCCCGCTGAGGTTGAGCGCCAGGATTTTCGCGAACGTCTTGAGATCGCCGGGGCCAAACCCGGCCTTGGTCAGTGCGTCGTCATAGTTGCGGTTGACCACATGCGAGGCGAAGGCGCTGATCCGGGTGCGGCGGAAGAAGGCGTGGCCAAAGAGTATTTGCGCCGGATAAAGCGCGTGCCCCCCTTCCCCGCCGCCGGTCCCGCGCCCCAGCCCGCGCATCGCATAGAGCGACAGCAGCAGCGCCGGCAGTGCCATCTCGTCGCGCAGGATTTCCGAGCCCGCGGCGATGGTCTTGAGCAGTCTGAAGTCGCGGATCGTCCTGGCGTCAAGGCCCAGCTCCCTGAGCGTGGCCCCGTTGACGAGCTCTGCCATGAAATGCTCGATCAGGCCCGACCGATCCGCCGTGCCATCGCCGGTGAGCGAGGTCAGAAGCTTGTTGATCAGCGGCGGATAAGATTCGCCGCCAACCGAATCGAAGGTGACATCATAGGTCGTCTCGCCTTTTTGGGCGGGGGCATCACCGCCGCCATCCGGCGTGCCGGTGTCCGCGGCCTTCTTCACGTCGATGGTGATCGACACGTTGGTGCCGACATAGATCGACAGGATGCCGCCTTCGGAGTAACCCAGCCTGAGCGACAGGCCCGGGGGTGGTTTCGGCGTCTTGCTGCCGGTGTCGCTGCCGGCCCCCTCGGGGGCGTCCTTGCGGGCCAGTTCGGCCGCGGTCACGGCCTCGATAAAGACAAAGAGCTGGCGCTGCTCGCCTTCGCTGAGCGGCCGGCCATGCACCTCCGAATAGAGCCGTTCGAGCATGGACAGGAATTTGGACAGCGGCACGTTCTCGTCGAAGCGGAAGACGTCGAAGCTTTCGGTGACGCTGATTTTCTCACCGCTGTCCTGACCGTCCCCGGTCCTGACGGATTTTTTGGCGGTTTTCTCGAAATCCGCGCCCTTGGTGAGCACCACATCGGCCTCGGGGGCCTTGGCCTGGCGGAGTTTCCTGAGACGGGCGCCCGCGGCAGCCACGGCGTCATAGGCCTGCTTCATGCGTTTGGTCACCGCCGACACAGGTCCGATGTCGCGCGGCCTGAGACGCGCCTGCCTGCCCGGCACGGAGAAGGCGGCGTCGCGATTGGGGTGGGCGAATTGCTTGATCTGCCAGAACATGCGTTCGGTCAGTCCCCTGGTGGGCGTGTGGAAGATACGCGCAAACAGCGGCAGGCCCTGGATGACCAGCAGGCGATCCGCCTGTGACCCGCTGCCCATATTGGCGATGAAGTCGTGGAAATCCCGGAAGGTGAGCGTGGTATCGGGCGTCAATTTCGACACGTCGTCTCCGGCCTTGCTCAGCCAGTTCAGGTTTTCCGTGCGTGTCATCTCGATGATGTTGTCGAGAAACAGCCCGAGATCCTCGTGGCCCGACATGCCGGACCCGTCGGCCCGCAGCGTGTCGGCCATGAGCGTCACCAGCGCCAGGAAGTCCCGGAACTGATCCGCGGGCAGGCCCATCTCGTCAAAGAGCGCGCGCGCGCTTTCGTCAATCGGCTTGTTGGACATGGCGTCTTCGGACAGGCGCTGTAAGGCCACCGGCAGCGCCTCGAAGGTCTTGTCCTGTCTGGCCGGGGGCAGGAATTCTCCGCGGAATTTCTCGCCTATGCGGGTGCTGAAATCGGGCGTTGTCCAGGTGGCAAAGAAGGCCTCGAGCGCGGATTTGTTGCCCGCATAGCCCATCGCCTTGACGAAAAATCCCAGCTGATCGTTCAGCTTGGGCGCGTCGCGCAGGGTGCGGACCGGGGCCTTGGCGGACGCGGTCAGGATGGCGGCGACAGCGGGCCAGATGTTGCGATAGCTGCCCCAGGTCCCACTGTTGAGGTTGTCCAGCAGTTTGCCCAGCGATGACGGGAACCCCTTGGAGGCATTCGCGACGTCGCTCCCAAGCTCCATATAGGCCTTGAGATAGGCCATCAGCGCCCGGCCCGCCCCGACCCGGGTCTCGCCTGTCCCCAGCCAGTCCAGCGCGCCTTTGCCGTGCATTTCGTGAATGGCGTTCAGCAGGAAGGTCGCATGGGTCTCGCGCATCGCCAGCAGGTCCTTGAGCCCGGCCAGCGCCACCGGGTCCATCCCGTCGCCCACGGCGCGGATCAGGGCCGTAAGCCCGTTGATGTAAGGCACGCCCTTGTCGCGGTGACTGCGGGTGATGTGGTGGGCGAGACTGAGTATCTCGTGCAGCGCCGCCATGGCCTCGGGCGAGGCATCCCGGCTCGCGGTGTCCAGCGCCGTCCTGAGCGTGTCGAATTCCGGCTGGTCGCGGGTGCCGGTGAAATATTCGGCCTTGGCGAGCAGCGCCTCGCGGGGCGTGGGTTGCACCGGCGCGGGCGTGGCCTCGGCGTCTGTGGGTTCGGCGTCCCGTTTCCGGCGGTCCGACATGTCGTCGGTTTCATCAAAGAGCCGCGCGGGGCGTTGCAGCCAGGCGGGCAGGTCGCGCTGGCCGCGATCCATGGCGCGCAGGGCCTGCGGGCTGAGCCCCGCCAGCTCCATCGCGCGCCGTTGCAGCGTGGTGGCGCGGGCCATCATCGCGCCGCGCCGGGCGCTGAGCCGCGCCCGCCCGCCAGCATCGCGCATCCGGTCGAGGCGCTGATCCAGCACGCTGATCATGTGCATCTGGGCCGCGAGATCGGCCTCGATGGCGATCCGCGCCAGCCGCGCCTTTTCCGCCGCCGGCAGCATCGGCCAGGCCTCAAGCGCCTCTTCGCTGAGCTCGTTCAGCCGCGCGGCAAAGGCCGGGTCGCGCATCTGGACCACGTGCCAGCCCTCTTCGCCCAGGGCCTGACGCGGCGCGCCTTCGCGGATCAGCACCACGGGCCGGTCGCCGATCCTGAGCGTCACGGCGTTCTCCTGCCCGTCGCCCATGGATTTGACATAGGCAAAGAAAAGCGCGTCGGGCACGGTCAGCATCGGTGTGTCACGCACTGCGGCGCGCAGGTGCCGGGGCACGAATTCCAGCAGCGCGCGGCGTTGGGCCACGCGGGCAAAGAACCCGCCCTGCGAGGCCATGGCGGGCGCGCGGATGCTCTTGCGGATCGCCTGTGTCAGGGCCGTGGCCTCGACCCGCCCCTGCCCTGCGACACCGCGCGCCATGGCCATGATGTCGCCGCGCGAAAGGCGCATCTGACCGGCCTGAGCCAGCGCGATCATCAGGATCATCCGGTCCGGCAGGTGCGACAGGAGCGGGCGCAGATCGGGCGGGATATGGCCCATGAGCCCGAGCCGCTCGCTGCGCGCGGTGGCGGCCTCGGCCTCGGCGCGGGCCTGACGGGCGGTCCGGGCCTGGCCCTGCATCGCGCCCAGGATCTCGGCGCCGTCCACATCCCCCAGCCGCGCGGCGATCAGCAGCTCCATGTTGCGCCGCTGGGCGGGCGACGGGTCGGGTCCGTCCCGAAGCCGGTGCAGAAAGGCGATCTCGCGATCCGAGAAGACGTCGATCCGGGCCTGCATCCCCTCGGGCAGCATCTCGCGCACCGCATCGCGGCGCGAGGCTTTCGCGGCCGCCATCTCGGCCTCGGCCGCGCCCCGTGCGCCCAGAAGCCCCTCGATCTCGCGCGTCAGGGCCGCCCCGTCGCCGTCCGCGTCCGCCCCCCGCACCCGTGCCACCAGCGCATCGACCGCCTCGGGGCCATCGCCGCGCGCCACGGCCTCGGCGATCAGGCGCTGCGCCGCGCGCGGCAGGGCGGCGATCCGGGCGACGGGGGCATCACCCAGGGCGCTGCGCATCCCGGGCGGCAGGCCGCTCAGCACCACGCGCCGCGCGGCCTTGTGGGTGCGGGTCGTGGCGGCCTCGCGGGCTTTCACGGCGCGGGCCTCGACCTTGTCGGCCTTGCGCTGTGTCTCGATGGTCCGGATCAGGTGCACGGGGTCGAGCCCGGGATACATCGTGGCCAGCGTCACCCGCAGCTCCGCGATGTCCCCGTCGAATCCGCCGGCACCCCGGGCATAGAGCGCGCTGATCTGTTGCAGGTGATCGGCGGACATCCCGCCCAGCTGCGAGCGGATCGCGGGCGGCAGATCGGCCAGCATACGGGCCGCGGCCCTGACACTGTCATTGTAGGCCTGCTGCGCGGTGAAGTCGTGTCTGGTCCTGGTCGTCGTGGCATAGGCGTTTTCCCTGTCGCGCCCGTATTGCTCGATCCCCGCCGAGATGGCGAGCTTGCGCATGAAGGCGGCCTCGGACGGGCTCATGTCGCCGCCGCGCCGCAGGATCGCGCCCATTTCGCGGTCATGGACCTCGCGGAACTTGTGCTGGATGGCGCCGCGCGCGGCCCCGCTGAGCACCTCGCGCAGCCCCGCCGTGCCCAGCCGCCTGGCGATCTCGCCCCAGTCCAGCTTCATCTTGCCGTCGGCAAGGTCCATGGCGATGGCCGACGCCTCGGACAGGGTGGTCCCGGCCAGCCCGCTGAGCGCCTCCTGCATCATCGCGTGCCGCCCGGCCGCGCGTGCGCCGGCCGCGCGGGCCGAGGCGCCGATGGCGCTATCGGCCCCCTCGCCCAGCATACGGGCGAACCGCGCGTTCAGCCCCTTGGTCACGCCTTCGCTGACCGCGCCGCTGATCGCCCCGGTGACGGAGCCCTTGACGCCAGCCTTCATCAGCTCGCCCATACCGTGGATGCCGCCCCTGGCCCAGGTGCGGTCGTCCATGGCGGTCATCGCCACGCCGCTCACCGCATTGGTGATCCCCTCGCGCGCCGCCGCCGCGCCGATCTTGCCAAAGGCCGTCTCGAGCTTCTGTCCCGCCGCCGCCAGCCGGCCCAAGACGGGCGTGCCCGCCTTGACCGCGCCGCCCATGGCCGCGCCCGCGCCTGCGGTGGCCGCCTCGATGGCGGTGCGCCCCACATCGACGGCGGCCTCCTCCCAGCCATAGCGGTTGCCGCGCATCCCGGCCTTGACCCCGATGGTCGCGGCCCCGCCCAGAAGCGCCGTAAGCACCGCCGCGGCACCCACATTCACCCCCGGCACCAGCAGCAGGATGATCGAGACCACCACCACGATGGCGGTGATCGCGCCGGTGAAGAAGCTCTCCTGCCGCCCGATCTCGTCGCGGTAGGATTTGTTGGCCAGCGCGGATTCCGCGGCCAGCATGTCGATGGAAGGGCCGGTGCCCAGCAGGCGTCCGTCATCGCCCATGAGATACTGCGCGATGACCGGGTGGGGATCGCCGCCCAGCGGCACCAGTTCCTCGGGCGTGAGATCGCGCCATTCCGCCGGGAGTTTTGCGCCGTCCTTGCTCGCCTTGAAGGCCTGCAGCGCGTCATGCGCGCGGGTGCCAAACCGCGCGTGGCGGCTGTACATGGCGTCCTTCTGCCAGCTGTTGGCCATGGTCAGCGCCGAGATGTAGCCGGTCCCGTCTATGGCATCGTGCCGGGTCCTGATGTTGGCGATGCGGATGCGGTCGGCATCGTTTTCCGGCACGCCTTCGAGGTTGATCTCGAGCTGCTGGGCCTGGTCGCCCGAGGTCTCACCCCACCACGCGCCGTCCAGCCCCAGCTCGGCCCGGTCGAGGTTGGCCGCCGCGATGTCGTCCTTGTGCCGGCGGCCCGTGACCTGCATCAGCAGATCGTCATAGGTGCCCGCGCCCTCCTTGGCCACGTCGACGCCGCGGCGCAGGCCGATGCGGCCGGTGTCCACGATCTCCTGCCCCGCCGAGCCGGGACCGCGCACCAGCCCCGGGTGAAACCGCCGCGCGGCCTGGTCGATCTTCTGGCGCACCGTGTCGCGCGCCTCGTCGATGGACATCGGGCCGTCGGCATTGCCGGTCAGCTCGCGCGCCATGGCGATCATGCTGCGGTCGCGCCGGACCTTGGCGGCCTCGAATATCCGGAGCGCAGCGGCCAGCTTGTCCGGATCGGCACCCGGATCGTCGCGCAACGCCTCGTAGCGATGCTTGGCCAGGTTGAAATCCGGGTCCTCGACGCGGTTCAGCAGGTTGACGAACTCGGCCTGCGTGGTGCCGAAGACCCCCTGCCCCGCGGTCTGGAGGATCGAGCTGCCCAGCCCGTCGCGATATTGCGGCGAGGTCACGCCATGGATGATGAAATTCTCCACATTGCGCCGCGTCTGGTCGCGCATCCTGTCGATCAGCAGCCCGCCCTTGATCGTGCGACCGGTCCAGGTCTGTTCGGTGGGCAGGTCATCGAAGCCCTGCATCCGCGCGATGTCCTCGGCCAGCCAGTCGTCCTGACCGCTGTCGAAAAGCTGCGACCAGGTGGTGTCGAACTGCGCGTAGTCGCGGGTGATATAGCGCTGGACCTGCGACTTGGCGCGATCCACGTCGCTCTGGTCGGGTGTGCGGTAGCCCGAGGCGGCCACGCCGTCCAGAAGCGCGCTGCGGCGCTGATCCAGCTGGGCTGCACTCTGATCGGGCGGCAGACCCTCGGGCACGGGCTGCGCGGACTGGCGCAGCTGCGGCGCCCCTGCGGGCGGCCGGTAGCTGACCGAGCGGCTGGCGTCGCCGCCGGGCGGGATGCGTGCCGCCAGCGCCACATACATGCGATCCTCCAGCGCCTTCCTGCCCTCGTCGCTGATATGGCCGGTATAGCCCGGGGCCTGCATCTCCTGTTCGATCAGCCGCGCCAGGTCCTGTCCCAGACCGTCCACCGCGTCATCGCCCTGGCGGCGGGCGGTCGTGATCGCCTCCTTGAAGCGGATCGCCAGCGCCCGCGCGCGGTCGCCGTCCAGATAGGCCAGCGTGCGCTCCTCCTGCAGCCCGGAGAGGTTCCAGCGGATCGAATCGCTCATCCCCCTGATCTGCGCGGGGCTCAGCAGCGCGCGTTCGCTGGCGTTGAGCGACTGGGTGATCGCCTCGATGGCATCGTCGTTGATGCCGGTGAACCAGCCGGCGTTCTCGACAATGCTGGCCTTGGCATCCACCGCCGTCTGCTTGCTGGTTGAGAAGAAATCCTTGATGTCGTTCCAGTCGGAATCGTCCCCGGCCTTTTTCTCGACCCGGGTGCGAGCGTCCTCCTTGGGCATGCCGGCCTCGTACCAGATCGCGTTCAGCGCCAGCGCGCCGGGCCATTCCAGCCCGCCGAGCGCGGTCGAGACCTTGCTTTTCGACGGCAGCGAACTCCAGGCAAAATAGAGCCCGCCGATGGCCCCGCCCGTGGCGATCAGCGACGTCCCGCCGCTGGGAACGGCGGCAATCGCACCGCCCACCGCCACGGCACCGCAGACCAGCATCTCCTTGGTCTTGGGCTCCGGCAGGCCGGTGGCAACGCCGTCCATCGCGCCGATCAGGCGGTCGCGCTCGAACCTGTGGATCCTGGGCAGCGGTTTGCCGCCGGGCGCGGCCGCATCATCGGCGCCGAGCGGTGTCTTGAACCCGCTCTGGTCCTTGAGCGTGGCCACAGCTTCGAGATGGTTCTTGTGCTCGCCCACCAACGCGCCGTTGAAGTGGTTGACCACGGCGCGCTCGACCTTTTCCCCGGCCTTGCGGCCTTCTGCGATGGGGGCCATGAGGCGCCGCCCGGCCTGCACGGCATAGCCGCTGACCGACTCGATGGAGGCCTTGAGGCTCTTGTTGAATTTCCCCGTGAAAAGAGCCTCTTCCATGCCGAAGTGAAACAGGGACTTCAGCTTTTGCTCGGCGATGGTGCCCAGCGTGCCGTCCACCGTGTTCCAAAGCGAGGCAATCTGGCTGTCCAATCCGGACCGGGTCTGGCTGATGGCATCGCGCGACTGTCCCCGGATCAGGTCGAGATGCCCCTCAAGCAGCGCCTGCACCGTCCCGGATACCCCGTCGATGCGCGGCATCATCAGGTCCGCGTTCATCAGGTCGTCGCCGTCCAGCATGTCGCGCAGCCGGTCGATAAGTTCCGGATAGGCCGCCGCGAGCGGCGCCGCCGAGGCGCGGATATTGGCCTCGTAGGCGCGGGCCTGGGCCAGAAGCCCCTCGCGGATCAGAACGCCGTTGTCGCGCAGCCCCGTGATGACCTTGGCCGGCATCGAATTGGGATTGGCCGGGTCAAAGAAGTTCTGCACGCCGAAATGGGTCTTCTTGAACGCCCTGAGCGCCTCGAACTTGGCGTGTTTCATGTTCTTCTGGTTGCCCAGCACGGTCTTGTTCAGCGTGTCCTTGAATTTTTTCTCGTCGGTCTTCATCGCCTTGGCCGAGGGCGCGACGATGCCCAGCATCGAAAGGTAGAACTGGTTCTTGGCCGCCACGGAGGTCATCGACGTCGCGCGCGCATCGATCCCCTTGCCCCAGTCGGTGCGGGCCTGCTTGCCGATCTCGGGCAATGCGACCGCCTGTTTGAACGACACATATGCCTGGTAATAGGGATCGCCGGTGCCACCGATGCCCGATCCGCCCGCCGCGACAACCGGCAGGGTGCGCGCCAGCCGCTTGGCCTCGGCCTCGAACTCGGTGGCCTGCTCGCCTGACTTTTCGGCCCAGTCGAAGTCGGATTTGGTCCCCGGAGGACCGCTCAGCAGCGTCGGCCTTGGCCCTGCGGTGATGGTCTTGGCCGCCGTCTTGTACTGGTCGCCGCGGTCGGCGAAGGCGGTGCCCATCGCCTTGTGCACCGCGTCCAGCTCGCCCGCGCCGCTCTTGTTGAGGTGATCCACGATCTTCTGGCTGGTGGTGTCCCGCCGCGCCGACATATCCTCGTCGCCGGTGAGCGCGGTCTGGCGGATCACCGCCTCGTGCTGTTTCGCGGCGCTGTCGATGTCCGAAAGGGCCGCGCGCGCCGCCCCCGCCACCGTGGCGGTGCAGCGGGCGACCACGGCGTCCACTTCGACGGCCATTTCCTCGATCGACCAGCGGGTGTTCACGGCCATCGAACCGAGGCTCTGCACCATCTCGCGCTGCGCCTGGCGCGTGGCCTCGCTCACGCGAAAGACCGCCGACTGGATATTGGCGTGATGCTGGGAGGGCGTGGTGCCGGTCCGGGCGAGAATCTCGCGCGATTTCAGTTCGGCATCGGGTGGCGGGCCGCGCACGACGGGTGAGCGGATGGCGCTCAGGTCCGGCAGCTCGATCATCGGCATCGGCGGCTCGGGCGGTTTCACCGGCGACCTGGCGCCCTGCCCGCCGGACCCGGGCCCGGCGGCCGTATCGGCCGCTGCGGGGGTGTCGCCCTGCGCGTCGGGCCTGCCCTGGCCGGGCGGCTGGTCCCCGGCGCCGGGCGGGCCGCCGTCCTTGCCGCGCGCACCACCGGGGCCGCTCCTGCCGCCTTGGGCGTCCGGGCCTTGCGTGGCATCGGCGGTCTGGCCTGCCGCCGGGTTGCCGCCTGTTGCCCGGTCCGCGCCCTGTCTTCGATCCTGACCCTGACCTTTGCCCTGACCTTGCTCTTGTCCTGGCCCCTGCCCCCGGCCGCCAGGCGTATCCGGCCTGTCGGCCAGCTTGCCCTTGAGCGGAAAGAGCTGCCGCCCCGCGGCGTGGTCGAACCGGGTCAGCGCCGCGGTCCGGGTCGAGGTCAGATGCCGTGGCGGCAGGACGCGGGAGCGCGAGACCATGGCCCTATCCGTCCGGCTGGATCAGTCGCCTGACGTCATCGGGCAGCGCCCGCATCACGAGGCGATAGGGTCGTGGGCAGTAAAGCCAGCGATCGCCGGTGAAGGCCAGCCCGTCAAAGCTCATCCGGCCGTGGCGCGCATCCTCGGCGCGCCAGCAGAGCCAGATCACCTCGGGGCGCAGCCAGGGCGCGGCCTGCCGATAGCCCATGGGAAACCGCAGGCTCATGCGGCTGTGACTGCGCAGCAGGCCCGCAGGGGCGGCGGCCACCTGTTCGGGATCGGTGGCGGGCAGGAAAGTGGCGTCGGGAAAGGCATCCAGCATCTCACCACACAGCCGCGCCGCGGGCCCGGCAAGGTCGGGCACCAGCAGGTCGGCCATATCCCCGGGTCCCGCCAGCAGCGCCTGACGCTGGTCGGGATGGCACAGCGTTTCGGTCATCGTGACGCCGATCTCGGCCACCATCCCCATGCCGCCCATCACCGAGAGGCGCGCCGTGTCGATGGCCGTCAGCCGGTCGCGGGCAAGCGCGGCCTCCTGCGCCACCAGCGCGCGCGGGTCCCCGGTGCGCGCCGAGATCGCCGCCAGAAGGTCCACCCGCTCGGTCTCGACCGCCGCCCAGAAGCCGCGCAGCGCCGCGCGTTCGTCCCGGCCCGCGACCCAGGCGGCCACGTCGGCCTGCGGCACGATGGGCAGGGCGGCGGCGATCCGCGCCCGCAGGCCAGGCGGCACCAGCGCCACATCGAGCACCTGGAGCCCGGCCACCGGGTTGCAGCTGTAGATCGCGCGCGGCGCGCTGCGCCCGGGCGCGCAGAACCCCGCCGCCGCGGGCGCACCGCCCGGCAGGGGCTGCAGATCTCCCTCCCCGGCGTCGCGCACAAGGCCCAGCCGGTCCAGCGCCCGGATCACGTCGCTGAACCCCAGATCGGGGTCCAGCACAAGGACCTGGCCCAGCTCGGGGTCCTTGAGGTTGCGGATCTGGCGGCGCGTGTCCCCGGCCATCATGCCTGCCCCTCCAGCCCCGAGGGCGGGGTGCGGCCGATCGCCCTGTAATGCAGCACCAGCGCCCGGCGGATGTCGCCGAACGCAATCGCCCGGGCCTCGGCCCCGGCCATGACCCGCGCGGTGCTCACGATGGTGCGGATATGCCCGCCCGAGATGTCCGCCCCGTTGGCCAGCCGCACAAGCTCGGCCCCGGAAATCTCGGCCGCATCGCCCAGATGCGCCTGCCACAGCGCCCGGCGCTGGCGGGCATCCGGTGACGGCATGTCGATCACCTGGTCGATGCGGCGGGCAAAGGCGCTGTCGATCCGCTGCCGCGCATTGGTGGTCATCAGCACGATCCCCTGGTGGCATTCGATCCGCGACAGCAGGTAATTGGTCTGGTTGTTGGCATAGCGGTCGGAACTGTCGCGGGTCTCGGTCCGCGCGCCAAACAGCGTGTCGGCCTCGTCAAAGAGCAGGATCACATCCGACAACTCGGCCCGGTCCAGAACCCGCGCGAGGTTCTCTTCGGTCTCGCCGATATACTTGCTGACCACGCTGGCCAGATCGACGGAAAAGAGCGGCATGTCGAGCCGGGTCGCGAGCCAGGCCGCAGCCAGCGTCTTGCCGCCCCCCGATGTGCCCGAGAAGAGCGCCCGCACCCCCGTGCCCTGCCGCCGGGCGTGGAAGGCCGGGCCAAGCGCCGCGCCCTGCGCCCGGCGCTGGCGGCAGCGGGCGAGCAGGATGTCCAGCTCGCCCCGGATGCGCGGCGACACGATCAGCGCCGCGTCGGGGACATGATCCGGCACCAGCCGCCCATGCGGTTCGATCCCGGCGCGGGCCTCCTCGCCCGCCGCCCGGCGGCGCGTGGTGCCGGGGTCCCCGGCATGAGCGAGCCGCGCGGCCAGCGCGCTCAGCCCGGCCGGCCCCGGTCCTTCGGGGCAGTCGAACCGCGCGGCCCCGGCACCCAGGGTGCCCTGCCAGATCGCCTGCCGTTCCTCGGCGCGCAGGGGCGGCAGGGCGACGTCGATCACATCCCAGCCCGGCACCTCGACCCCGCCATCCCGGCCCAGAAGCGCCAGCCGCGGCCCGGTCGCGGGATGCAGCGTCGCAAGGCGCACACGCTGGCCCGGCTGGGCCCGCACCTCCTCGACCGCCAGCGCATGGCTCAGACACAGGGCCGGGCCAAGTGCGGGAGAGTCGCGCAGGGCCTCGGGCACCAGCACCGGAGCGCGCCCCGTCGCCTCGGCAAGTGCCCGGGCCATCAGGCGCATGTCCCCGGCAAGCCCGCCGCGCAGGGCCAGGCAGACCGGCGCGTCCCCCAGCTGCCGGACCAGCTGCAGCGCCATGTCGCGGTAGCCTTGCGGCGGATCGCGCGGCGCGGGTGGCAGGGCGGGCACGGTGACGGGGGACGGCAGGCCAAGCGCGGCCAGCACGCAATCGGAGGCCGCCAGCGGCGCCAGGGCCAGCGGCAGGCGGCCCGGCATCGGGCGGACCAATTGGGCCGAAAGCAGCGGACCGGCCAGAACCTCGGCGGCGCTGCACGGCGTGCCCAGCACCCGCGCAAGCCGCGCCAGCAGCGCCGCGTTGGGACGCTGTGCGTCCTCGCCCTCCTGCAGCGCCGCCAGCCGGACCGCGATGTCCGGCATGGTCTCGAGCCCGATCACCAGGCGCAGGAACAGCGTCTCGACCGGCGACAGGCCGATCGCGCGTCCCGCGCGCACACAACCCGCGTCATCGCGCACGGGATTGGCCAGCACCGCCTCCAGCATCGCGGCCAGCGCCGGGACCTCGGCACCTGCCGGATCTGCGCTCAGCGCATCCAGCCCGCGCAGAACCAGCGTGTCGAGCGAGAGGTGCAGGGGCGCGTGGCTCAGGTCATTCATCGCCGCCTCCCACCCGCGCGAAGGGTTCGAAATGCAGGGTGACGACGCGGCCCAGCCAGGGCAGCCAGCCCGGCGACAGGTCCAGCCCGGCCATGCGTTCGGCAAGGCGCACGTCCGACAGATCCAGTGTCACGTCGATATGCGTCTCGGTGGACGACACGTAGCCCGCGCGCGCAGACATCACCCGCCAGCCGCGCCCCGTGGCCGCAAAAGCCGCCCGTTGCAGCGCCAGCGACAGCCCGCCGAGCAGGTCGGGAACGCAGGCGCCCCGGGTCTGTGGCAGCGTGGTCTGGAGCATGGTTTCGGGCATGAATTCGGGCATGGTATCTGGCCGGAGCCCGAGGCTCAGCGCCGTCTGCCGGACAAAGAGGCGATCATCCCGGCAGCTCAGCTGCCCGCGGAGCGCGGCCACCACCTCGGGCGGCGCGGTCCAGCCGGTCCTGCCGGGGTCCGGCTCCGTGTCCGGATCGACGAGCGCGGGCAATGCGGCCAGCATCGCGCCGGAGTGGGGAAGACGGGCGGTGAACCGGTGCAGGAGCCGCAGGGACAGGTCGGTCCCGGCGCGCGCGTCGGCCTGCGGCAGACCCAGCCGGGTGATGAGGTTCAAGAGCATGATCACCCCGCCCGCCCGCGTCGGGTCCGCCCCGGGCCAGGCGGGCAGATCGGTTTTGGGCGCGCGCTCGGGCACGGGCGTCACTGCGGCGGCTTCGGGGATTGGCCGGGGCGCGCGGGCACGGGGCCCCTCATCGCGGCCGGGCACCTCGTCGATGCGGCGCGCGCGCCGGGGCGTGGGGCCGTCCGGGCCCGTCTGGTGCCGGGGGCGGTGCCGGGCCGCTGTGGCCATCGCGCTTTGCAGCCTGCGGGCGAGGCCCGGAAAGGACACCGGTGCCGTTCGGGCCCGAAGAAGAAGGATCGCGATGGCCGCCTGCCGGACCGGAGGCAAGCCCCGGATGGCAGCCTCGGACGCCAGAGCCTGCCACAGCCGCGCCGTCTGCGTATCCATTCGGGACACCAGCGCCTGCATAGCAGGCTGCGGGGTGCCGGCCGCCTCCTCGCCGCCGCCCTGCCCCGTGTTGCGGGTCGGGTCGCCCGGCTCCGGCGCCACCGCCCGGATCAGCCCAGGCGCCGCGCGCGACAGCTCGGCCACAATGTCACCGGCAAGGTCTGCGAGCAGCGCCGCCGCCCGGGCCGGTGCCCCGGCCTCGGCGATCCGGGCGATCACGGCGCACAGACCTATGGGGCCGGCGCTTTGCCACAGTTCAGCCACCGCGCGGGTCAGTGCCTGCTGATCGGGGCTGGCCTGCGACGTGCCCGCCAGCGCCCGGGCGACCCACCAGGGTGCACCCACGCCCTGCCCGCCCGCGCGGTCCATGCCTATCGCCACATGGGCCAGGCAGGCCGCGCGCGACGGCCAGGCCATGACCTGCGCGTGACACCCGTCCTCGTCGGGGTGGCTCCAGCGCAATGGCAGGTCGGCCAGCCGCGCGGTGATCACCTTTCCGATCTGGTGCCGCGTGGCCCCGCGCGCGATCCGCCCGAGCTCCAGCCTGCGGATCATCAGCACCGCCCCCGTGCCGCCGGACTGCGGCCAGCTGACCGTGCGCAGCGCATCCTCGATCTCGGGCACGACGCCCTGCAAGGCCCGCCGCGAGGCGGACGTCAGCGACAGATGCCGCACCGAGATGCGCTCAGACTGCATCGGCCCTGTCCCGGCCAAGCGTCATCGGCACAAAGAAGACCTGAGTGGACCGGGTGAGGGTCACGCGTTCCCGGATGCCCGCATCCATCACGACCCGGGCGCGCTGCCCCTTGAGATCGACGACCCTGCCCCGGGCCGGTCTGGCCGTGCGCCCTGCCCTGAACTCGACCCGGCCGCCGATCGTCGGCGTGCCTTTCGAGACGTCGATCTCGATCTCGTCGCCGCCGATCACGTCGCGGGTCCGGGCGACGCGGGCCTGTACGATCTCTTCCACATCCGAATGGGACGCCATCAGAAGCGCCACGCGAATGATGTCCGACATCAGCGCCGACGCCTCCTTGATGCCTGGCGTCATCTGCCGGTTGAGCCAGTCCACATAGCGCAGGATGTCGCGCCTCACTCCGATCTCCAGCGCCGACCAGCCCGGCAGGCGCGTGGCATCGAGCACCCGGTAGCTGCCGTCAAAGACCGACAGCGCCTCGCCCCACAGGAGCCGCACGGCGGGCGGGGCCATGCGGAAGGTGGCCAGAAGCGCCGAGACGACGCGGGCGATGCGTTCGCTCTGTTCCAGCGCCAGCTTGGCCATGCGCGCGTCCCCCGCGGCCCCGATCAGGTCGCGCAGCGACATGCGATCAAGCGCCACGCGCTCCTTTTCGATCCAGGGGGCAGCGACCAGTCCGGGCAGGTCGATGGTCTGCCTTTCGGTCCAGACCCGCGCCTGAAGCTGATCGTAAAAGCCCCGCATCTGTCCCAGCGTCTGCTCCAGCGCCGCCCGTCGCCCGCCCCGGGCACGGGTCGTGGCCTGAAGGCTCTGCACCTGCATGACCTGGGCATTGACCGCCACGCTCCGGCGGCTGGCCAGCTTGACCCGCGCGTCCTGAACCGAGCGGTGGAACATCTTGTCCAGCAGGCGCGGACGCTTGAGAAAGGGGCGCAGGCGGCGATGGGCTGCGAACCATTTCAGCGGCACCTCGCCCAGCACGTCCATCATCTGATCCAGCTCGGGAGGCAACTCGGCGCGGCTGCGCAGCACATCGGGCAGCGGGTCGTCATAAACCCCCGGCAGCACCCGCGCCGAGGTGAGCCCCGCGCCGTGCGGCCGCAGCCGCCGGGGCCGGGCAAAGACCGCCACGCGCACATGATTGGCCAGAACTCCGGCGCGGTGCGCGGCCAGCGCGTCGACGCGCTCCTGTTCCTCGGCCCTCAGCGCCATGGCCAGCCGCAGATCGTGGCGCGCCTCGGCCAGGTCGCGCTCCACCAGAGACAGCTCGCGCCGCCAGGCGGCCTCGATCTCGCGCAGCTGGCCGATCAGCTCGCGGGTCTTTTCCACCAGCCCCTGGATGGCCGCGACCCGCGCCTCGGTGGCGCGATAAGCGGCGACGGTGCTTTCCAGGATCGACACGGCTGAGGTGAGATAGGTGCTTTCATCCGCCAGCCCCGTGGGCAGCGGGTCCAGCGCGCCCTGCAGGGTCAGGATGGCCAGTTCCTTGATCGCCAGCGGCGTCTGGGCCAGCACCATCACTTCGCGGAACTTATCGAACAGGGGCGGCATGGCCTCGGTGCCAAGCGCTTCGGCCACGACGCCGAAATCGACCAGCACGGCCTCGGCGCTGATGTCGGCATCGACCTCGGTCATGCCCTTCGCAAGGGCCTGCTGCTGATCCGTGCTGAGCCCGGCGTCCCCCAGCAGGTCCTCGAACTGGTCTTTCGGGGCGACAACGACCTGCGATTGCAGTGAAATCAGCGGCGCGCGCAGATCGCGCAGGCTGATCTGCTGCCCGATGATCTGCGAGATCGCGTCGGCCTTGACCTTGAGCGCCGAGGAGCGCGCCGCCTGCGTGGTCGGCCTGAGCAGCCGGTCGGCGATGGTCACGGTGCGCAGATCCTCATAGCTGCCGGGCAGCGCGTTGGCGTATTTGATGCCGGCCTGCTTGTCGCTCAGGGTCCGGAGCGCGTATTCCTCGGTCGCGGTCTCGCGCCCGGCCTCGAAGAGCCGGGCATAGACGTTGTCCTCCTTGTAGGACTCGCTCAGATAGCCGGTGCCGAGCGCGAGCGTGGCCGTGGTCCCGCCGCCGGTCCCGCCATCTGTGCGGGGCGTGGCGGCAAAGCCGAACGCCATGGTCTGTCCGGTCACGGCCATGCCGAACGGCAGGGCGGTGCCGCGGCTCATGGCCGTACCGGTCAGCAGGCCGCCACCCGGCGCGCCAAGGCCGCTGTCGAGTACGCCCAGCCCCCCGGTGCCGCTGGTCGTGGTCGTGCCCGGTGTCCGCATCTCCATCCCGGCGCGCGCGCCGCCCATGTCGAGGCGCCGGATGCCCAATCCGGCAGCGTCAGCAGCAAAGGTCAGACCGCCCGCGGACAGAAGACCCGGATCAAGCGACAGGCCGCCGCCGCCACCACCGCCGCCCGAGGCCGCGTCCACAAGCCCCATCGTGTCGCGATCCGCCATCAGGGCCATGCGCCGCATGGTCAGCCCGCCCCGGGCGTCGTCCTCTTCGGCGCGGCGCAGATCCAGCGCGCCCTGCTGGTCCCTGGTGGCGGCGAAATATTCCCTGAGGCTGCGATTGGTGGCCAGCGCGTTGCTGCCCTTGGCGATGCCCGCGAGGATCGGGAACGTGGCGAGCTTGGTGCTTTCCTCGTTGTCCAGCATCGACTGGCGCAGCCGGTAGATATCGGCCTGCACGCGGGTGAAGCCGAAATCGATGAAGTCATTGGCGGGTTTGAGCGCATCCACCAGCGCCGACTGGAACGGCACCAGCCCGCGCGGCGCGCCCGACTGGTCCGGGATCAGCCTGTTGCGCTGCGACGCGGTGATCAGTTGCGGCGGCAGGGCGTCGAGCCACGGGGTGAACAGCCCGTCGGATTTCACATCATGGCGCGTGACGCTGACATCGCCCACCACCGGAAAGCCGCTTTCGCCGTCCAGCGCGTCGTCATCGGCGCCGAAATCGGTGACCATCGCGGTGTCGATCCGCGCCTGCACCGCGCCGACCTGCTGGCGCAGGAGGTCGCGGCGGCGGCGCTCGGTGCCGACCCGGCGGCGGAACGTGTCCACGGCCTGATCGAAGATCGCCGGCAGTTCGGGCACCACCAGCAGCTCGGGATCATAAAGCGTATCGGGCACGGCCAGATGCCAGCTCACCTCGTCGCGCCCGGCGGTCAGGTCATAGGGCGCCAGCGCCTCGGCGCGGGCCAGAACGGCGGACATCTCGCTTTCGGGCAGCGGCGCCACCACATGGTCATAGGTGTCGGGAAAGATCGCAGGCGGGATGCCGCCCGGCGCGGGCACGATCCCGGCCGCCGGCAGGTGGCGCAGGCGGTTGGCCGGAAAGGGCTGCCCGGGATTGGCGGCGCGCCAGGTCAGCATCTGTTCCATCAGGCTGCCCACGGCGGCGCGGAACTGTCGCGGCGCCTTGCCGGTGCCCAGGCGCGGATGCATCACCGGCCGGATCAGCCCGCCGCCATCCTCTGCGGCCCCGTGGCGCGCGATCCAGCTGATGGTGCCGTTGTTGTGGTTCACCCCCAGGACCGCGACGGCAATATGGCTGTCCAGGATGCGCCCCAGCGGCGTGTCGGTGCCGCGCGCGTCGATGATCCTGTGCGCCGCGCGGTTCAGCCCCTCGGGGGCCGCAACCAGTCCCCCGGTGGATTGCAGGCGCAGCACCAGAACCTCGGCCCCGTCGACGGCGCGCGCATCCACATAAGGCGCGGCAGCGCGGTCGCGCTGCTGGTCCCAGGCAAAACCCGCCACATCCCCCAGAAGCCGTTCGGGCGCATTTTCCCGGGCCACCACCGGGCGCAGAAGCAGCACGCAGATGCCGCGCAGATTGCCGCCCTCATCGCCGTTCGACTGCAAACGGGCCAGCTCGGGCAGGCGCAGCTCGCGCGTGCGGCCCAGCGAGATGACCTGACCATTGGCGGCGATCGCATGGCCCGGCCCGATGGTAAAGCGCCCGCGCGGGTTGGACTGCGCGAGCCGCGTGACCTGAAGCCCCTCGACAACGCCGTCGCCCAGCATCGCGCCCAGCCGCCCCTGCCGGACTTCGCCGGCCTCGGCCTCGCGCGCCAGAAGGCCAGCCGACAGCGACTGGCCGACACGGAAATGCGGGCGCTGCAGCACATGGGTTCCGTCCGGGCGGCGGGTCAGCTCGGGCACGGTGGCCAGGTAGGTGCTGCGCGGGTCACGCGTGCCGGGTCGCAGGAAGGTCATCAGCTCATCTCCTCGGCAATCTGCAACAGCGTCTCGCCCAGCGGCTGACCCGAGAGCGACGCGTCGGCCAGGGCCTCGCGCAGTTTCTGCATCCCCTCGGGAATGTTGCCCGGGTCGATCTGCTCCAGAGTGGCCCCGAGCTTCATGCCCTGCCCGGTCCCGATCATCCGCAGGCGCTGTTTCATGGCCGTCTCGTCGCGCGCGCCGGACGCCGAGAAACGGATGTCGAACCCCGCCTCCAGCGCGGATCCGATCGCCGATCGCAGCGCATCCGGGTCGGCCAGCGACTTGGCCGGGACCAGCAGCGGGATACCGGATTGCCCGAGAGTCCTGGCCGAATCCTCGTTCTCAATCAGCAGCTTGGAATAGATCGAACTGCGCGCCTCGGTCTGGGCGGGCGTCGTGGCGACGGGCAGCAGCAGATGCCCGGTGCCGAACATGCCATGCTCAAGCGCCGTGAGCCTGTCGAAACTGTTGGGCGGGAACGAGGCCACGGCCTCCTTGACGTCCGTGCGCCCGTTCTGCACCGCCTCGGTGATCGCAAAGACGCCGCTGATCGCCCCGCGCGCTTGGATCTGCAACAGGTGCTGAAGAAACCGCAGCTGGGTTTCGCCTTCGGCGGCGAACAGCCCTTCGACGAACCCGTCGGCAAGTCTTTCGACATGCAGCGCGCGCAGGCTGTCGCGCAGCGGCTGGATCATGCCGTCCCAGTCCACCGTGGGCGCGGGCGGCGTGACGGGGCCGCCGTCGCCGGTCCCGTCGCCATTGCCATCCCCGCCGCCATCTCCGGTGCCTTCGCCGGACACGCGGCGGATGCCGTCAATGGCCAGATCGGTGCGCTGGTTCTGGGTGCGGCGCAGATACCAGAGTTCGCTGACCCCGGCCAACAGGTTGCTCCAGGCATCGGTGGCCAGGTCATCGGTCGGCGCGGCGGGCGTCCCGGTGCCCTCCAGTAGCGCCCGCAGAAGATCCTCGGGATCGGTTGCGCGCCCTCCCACCGCAGGTGGCGCGCGCAGCGGCAGCCGCGTCTCGATCACCTCCGCGGGCGTCTCCATCCAGTCGGCACGCGCCACCGGCACGACGAATGTCACCGGGGTGTTGGCCAGCACGTCCGGCTTGGCGCTCAGGTCGATGGGCGGCAACAGGGCCGCCTCCTCGATCAGCGCGTCGATCTCGTCCACGGGCAGCGCCACCAGCTCGACCGGCATGTCGGCGGGCAGCCAGGACTGGCTGAGCCGCATCGGCCCGCCGGGCTCGGAACGCCGCGCCACCGTGTTGCGCGGCAGCCGGCCCACCGCCGGGATGCTGCGCGCCACCTGGGCGGCGCTGAACGTGCCGCCGGGCGCGCTGTCGATGTGGTATTGCAGGGCACCGTCGAACTGCGCGAAATGCGCCCGCCGCCGGGACGCCAGACCGGGGGCCAGACCCGCGACCCCTTCGGCCTGCGACATCAGCGCCCGGCGCATCATGGGCGTATCGACCCAGATCACCCGGTTGCCTTCCAGCGCCACCATGGCCAGCGCCAGCGCCTGCGGCGGCACCTCGGGCTCGCGGCCTTCGTGAAACACGCGCCAGGCCGCATCCGAGCGCCAGTCGAGATCGTTGATCCCCTTCGAGGCCATCGGCTCGGGCGTCAGCGAGAAGAGCACCGCCTCGCTCACCAGGCTGTCCTGAAGCCGCCGGGTCGAGGTCGCCGAGACCGGGTAGGACGCCACCGGGTTCGAGGTGAATTCCACCACCGAGGCCGAGAGCACGAAAAGCCCGGTGCGCGTTTCGGGCGGCGGCACCGGGGTCCTGGCGGATTTCAGCGCCGCGTTCAGACGCCGCTGCGTGGGAATGTCCGCCAGATCCAGCACCACGTCGCGGGCAAGGTCAATGACCTCGCCGCTGGCCGCCAGCCCCAGCCCGGCGCTGATCGTCAGCCCCGAGGGCGTGTCCGAGCGCACCTCGAGCCCCTCGGCGACCCCCTGCCCCACGACCCGGCCCAGATCGGCATGGCGGGTCAGGTGATAGGACTGGTCGCGGTTGAAATCCTCGGCCAGCACATGCTGCCCCTCGAACCAGGCGGTGCGGTTGCGGCGTTCGTCAAAGACGATGCCGGGGGCCGTGGCCTCGGCGGCGGTGAGCGCCTTGCGGGAGAAACGGGAATGCTGGGTCATGATCTATCTCCTCAATCCGGACAGAAGGGCGAGTTCGGCGGCCGAATAGCTGTAGCGGCGAAAGGTGAAATCGGGCGCGACCGGGGCGCTCGACATGTCGAAACTGTCGTCAAAGCTGACCGTGCCGTTGCCTGCCGTCACGATCGGCACACGCAGCCGGGCCAGATGCAGCCCCGTGCCCTCGGGCCGGGTGATCACGTCCCACAGCGCCTCGCGCTTGAGCCGGTGCAGCGTGTCCTCGTTGGCATTGGCACCCTCATGGGCCACGGAAATCTCGGTCTCGGCGGTGAGCGTGTGGACCGCGTCGCGCAGGTCCAGCGACAAACGGCAGCTGTCGACGCTCAGGCTGGGCTCCACGCTGTCGATCCGGTCGGCATTGCCGGTGGCAAAGGCCGGTTCGGGGCGATGCGCGTAGGTGGCAAAATGCGCCGTCACGTCCACCGCCACATGCGACGGCAGACCCCCGCCGCCCGCCCGCGCCGCCTGTTGCAGGAGCGCCTGGCTGTCCTCGCCCGCCGATTGCTCGGCCATCCAGTCCTCAAGCGCGACGCAGGACCTGAACCGCAGCTCGATCAGCCGCCCGCGCAGATCCACCGCCAGTCCGGGACTGACCTGCACCTCGAGGATGGGCGTCGCGTCCTCGTCCTCGGGCACGGCCATCTCGTAGGACACGTCCAGTCCGGCCACCGTCCCCGCCCCGTGCAGAAACGCCAGCATCCGCGATTGCCGCGAGCGGTGATAGAGCTGCTCGGTCTCGAAATGCGCGGCACTCAGCATCAGCCCCTCGGCCAGCCTGAGCCGCTCGGCCCCGATGGTCGAGCCCTCGGGCGCGTCCTGATCCGGCAGCGGATCGGCGATTTCAAATGGCGTGAACCCGGTCATGACATGCTCCTATGGTTCCAGTCGGGGATCGAGGGCGGGCAGCCCGTTGAGCTGCGTCTGGCCCAGTTCGGTGTGACCTACGATGAACGGCGCGGGCGCGCGCGCCGGTCCCAGCCGCGTCTCGACACCCAGAAGCGCGCTGAGCCCCAGCAGCAGCGATTGCGGCGCGTCAAAGACCCCGGCGCGCACATGGGCGGGCACTTCGCGCTCCAGAACCGCCTGCACCAGACCGCGCTCGGTCTCCTCCAGCCCGTCATGCAGCAGCACGGTGACGCGAAAGGCGGTGCGCTCCTCCATCGCCTCAAGCTGGTCGAGAGCGGCGGCGCGCTCTTCCGGGCGGGTCAGGTCATGCTCCAGCACCTCGGGGCGCAGCAGGGCAAAAAGCGTCTTCTGCTCGCGCGCACCCAGAAAGAAGGCAGGCCCCAGAACCGAGTTCGCATTGCCCCGCGTGCCGCGGGTCAGCGGGTCGTCCCTGTCGTCGAAATCCGCGCCCAGAATGGTCGCGAAGGTCCGGCGCAGGTTGAAGTTCTCGACCACCACCACGCGCCCGTCGCGCACGCCGCCATCGGTGGCGGTGTCCAGCGCCATCTCCAGCCCGCGCAGGGTGCCGTGCCAGAGCGATTGCCCGGCCGCCCCCGCGATGAGCCGCCGCTTGCCGGTCTCGCCCAGAGCACCGTCGGGCCTGAGCCCGAGCCAGCCGCCCAGCCAGTCCAGCGCCTCTGCGGGCGCGCTGGCGGCACTCGCGCCGCGCCAGGCCTCGGCGATCTGGCCCTCCAGAGGGGTGAAGAAGCTTTCGAACAGACACAGGTAGCGTTCGAGAAAGGCGCTGCCTTCGGCACCCGGCCCGGTCTCGATCTGGTAGAGTTCGGGCAGATAGCGGTCGCGATAGGAAAAGCGCGGCCCCCAGACGCGGATCGCATGAAGCCGGGGCGTGATGCCGCCCGATCCGTACAGGTGCACCTGCAGCCGCAGGAACCGCCCCTCCAGCCGCAGCGTGCTGCCGTCGGTGTCCTGAAGCAGGCAGGTGAAGAGGCCGCGCCGGTCCCTGATCCGCTCGCTGCCATCGGGCAGGTGGTTGCGGCCATGGGGATGCTCGCTGGGCATGTCGACCCAGACACCATGCGGCATCAGGTGCTCGTATTGCCCGTCATTCCAGCGGATGCGGTTCGGGACCGGCGCGCCAAAGATCATCTGGATGCCGGTGCCGGTGCCCTCCTCGCCGTCGCTTTCGAAATCGTCACTGGCAAGGGCGGTGATCCTGATCTGGGTGCCCTTGGGGATGTCGGCCTCCAGATAGATCCGGTGCCAGACAAAGCTGTTGGTGCCGGTGTCGATCCGCGACAGGGCGATGGAGCCGTCGCGCGCATAGGCGGGTTTGGAAAGGGCGGCAAGGCGCGCCCATATCCTGGCGGGCGGGGCCCCGGCCGTGTCCAGCGGATAGCAACCCGGCACCGCGCTGCCCTTGCACAGCCGCGCGCCGCTCCAGCCCTGAAGCGGGATACGCTCCGCGCCGGGATGGATCACCTGCAGGTCGTCATCAGCGGCAAGGGGCGCGGCATAGACCCGCGCCTCGCGCCAATCGGGCGCGGTCAGCGCCACCCGGTCGCCTTGGTACCCCGCCAGAGTGAAGGCGCGGGTCACACCGTCCAGCTCGGTGCGCGTGACACCTCGATCCGCGGCGACCCAGTCGATGCCTGAGCGCCCGCCGGTCTGCCGCCCCTCCCGCAGGATCGCCAGCCGCCCGCCGGTGAGGGCGGCGGCGTCCAGAATGGGCTGTCCGTCCGGCAGGGCGATCTGCGCGGGCTCGACGCGTGGCAGGTCGGGGGCCAGCGGTTGCGCCCGCGCGGCGGCGGCGGGCGGATCGAAGGCGGCGATGGGCGCGGGCATCGGCGTGCCGCGCACGCGGGCCAAGGCGCCATCCGACCTGGACAGGAGCCACACGTCGCCGCCATCCGGGGCCACCATCACCCGGTCGGGATCGAACCCCGGCAGGTCGAGATGCAGCGCCTCGAACCGGCCCAGCAGGTCCATCCAGATCAGGTGCCGCCCCTCCGGCCCTTCGACGAGCACAAAGAGATCGCCTGCCGCGGCGCTGTCCATGTCGCGAATGCTCAGCCCCGGTTCCAGGTCCAGGATCGTCTCGGGGTCGCGGTCCACGCCGCCCGCCTCGATCCGGCCCGGCGCGTCGCCCGCGACGCGCGCCCAGGTCTCATAGGCATCCACGATCAGCGGCGCCGGGTCCGCCGCGGCGCGCATCTGGGGTTTGGTCGCCTGCGAAGGCGCAACGCCGGCCTGGGGCCGCAGGGTCAGCGCGCGACACTCTGCGTTCCAGACCAGCCGCTGCATGTTGCGCGGGTCGAATTCCTCCGCCCGGCTCCAGCTCCAGTGCATCTGACCGTTGACATCGCGCATCAGCAGACCTCCGGCACGACGGGCACGCCGACACCGGCCCCGGTTCCGAAACCGCCGCCCGCACCGCCGGGTTCGAGCGTGCCCGGTGCTTCGCTGGCATTGACCGCGACCACCACATCCAGAAGCTCGGGCAGTTGCCAGGCCTCCAGCTCGGCCACCTGACCGCCGAAGGGTCCGTTCAGCGGCAGCAGCGCATAGCCCGCCTCGCCGGGCGCAAAGAGGTTCAGACCCTGCACGGTGCGCACCCCGGGCACGCGGGCGATCTCGACCTCCAGTTCGCGCGCGCTCACACCGCGGCCGAGGGTCCAGCCGCGGCTCTCCTGCCCGCCGGGTGCCAGCGGCCAGAGATAGGCGTGCAGACGGTCGATCACGGCGTTGACCACCTCTTCGCGCATCGCGCCGTCGCGCAGGGAAATCGCCGTGGTGGCGCCCAGCTGCACATATTCGGGCGAAACGATGTAAAGCTCGGTCCCCAGAGGGCGGCGCGGCTCGTAATGGGCGTGGACCTGCTCCAGCAGGATGCGGTCCGCACGCGGGTTTGCGGGCCGCATCACCGGCTTGTCTGGGACCGCCATCACGGCCACGACGCCCAGCTCGCCCATGCGCCGCTGATGCGGGCGGAAGCCGGGGATCACCTCGATCCGGGCCAGGCCCAGCTCGGTGCCGATGGCGCGGTAGTCGTCCTCGGTGACGGCGCGGTTGCGGTGGTGCAGCCCTGTCTCTTATACACATCTGACGCTGCCGACGATCTACTCTGTGTAGATCTCGGTGGTCGCCGTATCATTAA
>FYBJ01000313.1_pt1 | contig 35900 bp, 31 predicted proteins | sample 1134611 | NCBI WGS metagenome assembly FYBJ01 (sample SAMEA104116008, study PRJEB20421) | marine metagenome | isolation source: marine
TGCCCGCAGCGATCGCCGCCATGTGGCTGCCCCTGCCGCCGCCCGAAGCATGGATCTACATCGCCGCCTCGACCGTGATCCACTGGGCCTACTACTATCTTCTGAATCTCTCCTACCGTCTGGGCGACCTTTCGGTGGTCTACCCCATGGCCCGAGGCGCGGCCCCGCTGCTTGTCGCCCTGGGTGCGCAGTTCTGGATCGGCGAGACCCTCCCGGCACTGGCCTGGGCCGGGATTTTCGCCATATCCTGCGGTATCTTCCTGCTGGCGAGGCCTTCGCGCCACGGCCCGATGCCCCTGCCCGGGCTGGCGGCGGGGTTCGCCACGGCGCTGACCGTTGCCGCCTATTCCATCGTGGACGGCATCGGTGTGCGGCTGGAGGATGCCGCGCTCAGCTATATCAGCTGGCTCTTCATCGCCGAGGTCATTGTCGCCGCATGGTTGCTGGGTACACGGCGTGACCGGCTGCGCGCCCTGCCGCCCGGGGTTCTGGCTCTGGGCTTTCTCGGCGGCCTGATCTCGGGTGCCGCCTACGCCCTTGCGCTTTATGCCAAGACGCTGGCCCCGATCGGCATGGTCTCGGCGCTGCGGGAAACTTCGGTGATCTTTGCCGCCCTGATCGGCGTCTACTGGTTCGGCGAAGGCCCACCCGGCATCCGCGTCGCCTCGGCGGCCATCGTGGCGTCCGGGGTCATGCTGATGGTCCTCGCCTGAACCGGATAAACGCCACCTCATTTTCCCACATTACCGGTCATTACACGACATGCACTCTGGACATTTCCCTTGTTTTCCAGTGTAACAGGGGCAGGAGACCGCGCATGATCCCACCCACAGAATCCCACACGACCCATCGTGAGGTCGAATTGCTCGACACGTTGCGTGGGTTCGGCGGATCGGCCCGCAACGCCACCCTGGCCGAAGCGCTGGGCGTGTCCGAAGAAACCGTGCGCCGCGCCGTCAAGGCGCTGGACAAGCGCGGCCTCGTGCACCGTGTGCATGGCGGCGCCTACCTGGCCAGTTCCGACGCCTCCTCGCCTGTCGTATCCCGGCTCGAGCGGCATTCACAGGAAAAGACCCGCATCGCCAAGGCGGCGGCGCGGCTGATCCCGAACCGGACCAGCGTCTTTCTCGATGTCGGCTCCACCACCGCCTTCGTGGCCCAGGCGCTTGCCGACCACACGGACCTGACCATCGTGACCAACGGGCTGCACGCCGCCCAGGCGCTGGTGCGGCGCAACGGCAATACCGTCTGGCTGGCGGGCGGTGAGCTGCGCGAAGTCGAGGCCGGCACATTCGGCAGCAGCGCCGTGCGCTTTGTCGAGGGGTTCAACATCGATATAGCCGTGCTCAGTGTCGATGGCATCGACGCCCAGGCCGGATTTCTGCTGGCCGGGGCGGCCGAGGCCGAACTGGCCCGCACCGTCATCGCCCGTGCCCGGCGCCGCCTCGTCGTGGTGGATCACACCAAGTTCGGCCAGACCGCCCCGATGGTCGCCTGCGACCCTTCGCAGATCGACCTCATGGTCACCGACCAGCCGCTCAAGCCCGTGTTCGAGAAGCGCGCGCAGGACTGGGACATCGACGTGGTGATCGCCAAGCGATCGAAGCCCGGGAAAGAAACGTGACATGGCGATTCTGGGGTTCCTGATCCAGCTCGCCGGGGCGACACTCCTTCTGCTCTTTGCCGTGCGCATGGTCCGCACCGGTATCGAACGCGCCTACGGGGCTTCGTTTCGACGGGTGATCACCCGGTCGCGCAATCCTGCAGGCGCGGCGGGTGCCGGTCTGATCATGGCCATGGTGCTGCAAAGCTCGGCCGCTGTGGCGCTCCTGGTGGCGGGGTTCGCGGGCAGCGCGGGACTTGCGTTCGGACCCGGCCTGGCGATGATCATCGGGGCGGATCTCGGCTCGGCGCTCCTGATCCAGATCCTGTCGCTCAATCTCGAATGGCTGTTGCCGGTTCTGCTCACGGTGGGCGGGCTGCTCTTTCTCAAATCCACAAGGCGCACGCGCAAACAGGCGGGCCGCATGATCCTCGGCATCGCCTTCATCCTGATAGCCCTGCGGTTCCTGCGCGAAACCATGGACCCCATTCGCGACAGCGCGTTTCTCCCGGCCATCGCGGGATACCTGGCGCGCGACTATGTGACCGCCTTCCTGGTCGGGGCCGCGCTGGCCTTCGCCATGCATTCCTCGGTGGCGACGATCCTGATGTGCGTTACCGTGGTGGCGATCGGAGCGCTGCCCGTGGAGGCAGGCGTGTCGCTGGTGCTGGGGGCCAACCTGGGCTCGGCGGTGATCCCGGTCTGGCTGACGCGCGGGTCGTCGCCGCCCATCATCCGCCTGCCTTACGCCAACCTGATGCTGCGTGGTACCGGGGCCGCCATCGCCGTGGTCGCGGTCAGCGAAACCGCGATCCTCACGCTCCTGCCGCCGATGCGGGACGCGCAGCTTCTGATCGTGGTGCATGTGGCCTTCAACGCCGCGCTGCTGCTGACCCTGCCCGCCTGCCGGGCGCTCGAGGCCCCTCTCAAATCGCTCTTTCCCGATGCCGCCGGACCTGCGGCGATCACCCCCCTGCACCACCGCTCGGTGCTGGATGACAAGCTGCTGAACTCGCCGCCCCAGGCGCTGGCCTGCCTGCGCCGCGAGGTGCTGCGCATGACCCAGGTGCTTCAGGAAATGGTCGAACCGGCCATGACGCTCTACACCGATTTCGACGCCGAGCGGGTCAAGTCGATCCGCGCGCTCGACACCATCCTCAACGGCGCGCTCGACGACATCCGCCAGTTTTCCGCAGACATGCCCACCGACAACCTTTCGAAACCCGCCCGCCGCGAGCTGCGCGAATTGATGGAACACGCCATCGCGCTCGAGGCGGCGGGCGACATCGTGGTCAGACGGCTCACCGTCCTGGCTTCGGAAAAATCCGAGAACGCACTCGGCTTTTCCCCCAGCGGCCTGTCGGAACTGACCAACATGCACGACCGGCTGGTGCAGAACCTGGCGCTGGCCTCCAACGTGCTGATCTCGGATGATGTGGACAGTGCGCGCCTCCTGATGGAGGAGAAAAAAGAGATGTCGCACCTGCACCGCGCCACGCGCAAAAAGCATCTCAAGCGGTTGAGCGACGGCAAGGCCGTCAGCCTTGCATCCAGCGACGTGCACCTGGAAACCGCGACGGCGATCAAGGAACTCAACAGCCAGGTGGCAACGATCGGATACCCGATCCTCTACCGCGAGGGCCAGTTGCTGGACACGCGCCTGGTCAGCGACATGCCCGCCTCCGCGTCAGACGCCGCCGACTGAACCGGGGGCGGCTCATCCGCATTTGGAATGGCCGCAACTGCCGCAGGTCATGCAGCCTTCGATCATGCGCATGTCATACTGACCACAGGCCGGACAGGCCGGACCGGCGCCTGAGCCGAGATTGACCACTTCCGCCCGCGGATCGGCCTTCAGCCCCATGCCCTCGCCTTCGAGAAACCCGATGCGGATCATGTGCTGCTCGAGGATGCCGCCGATGGCCGCCAGGATGCTGGGCACGTATTTGCCACCCATCCACGCCCCGCCACGCGGGTCGAACACGGCCTTGAGTTCTTCGACTACGAATGACACATCTCCGCCCCGCCGGAACACCGCGCTGATCATCCGTGTCAGAGCCACAGTCCAGGCAAAATGCTCCATGTTCTTGGAGTTGATGAACACCTCGAACGGCCTCCGATGCCCGCCCAGGATGATGTCATTCACCGTGACATAGATCGCATGATTGCTGTCCGGCCACTTGAGCTTGTAGGTGGCACCCTCCAGCTCCTGCGGCCGGTCCAGCGGCTCGGACATGTAGATCACCTCGCCATTGTCATAGCCCGCCGCGAGGTTTTCCGGCTGGTTCTCATCCTCCGAGGGCAGCCCCCGACCGCGGGTGGGGGTGAAGCCCCCGCTCGTCGGGCCGGAGGCCCGCCCTTGGCGTGGCGGGGCGGTCGGGGGTTGCCCGGCGGTGCCGCCGGGCGTAGTTTCTGCGGCGGAGGAGTCCAATAGTACATCGACCGTCGTGTCGAGGGCTTGCGCTAACTTCTCTAGCGTCGCCAAAGTCGGTGACTTCCCTTCGGACTTTATTGAATGCACATATCCGGCTCCCAATCCCGCCTTTAGAGAGACGGCGCGATCACTCATCTCCAGTTCATCAGCGCGCTCACGGATGATCTGGTAAATCCTAGTCGGACCGGCATATCCACTTTTTTCGGACACACTCAGCACCGACCCCGTCACATCATTGGGCCGGTAGGTCGTGCACCCCTTGCACCCTGTATCCCAGGCCAGCATGTAGACATCCCTGAAGGCCTCGAAGCTGATGTCCTCGGGACAGTTGATTGTCTTGGAAATGCTGCTGTCCACCCATGTCTGCGCCGCCGCCTGCATCCGCACATGGTCCGCAGGGGCAAGCGTCTGGGCGTTGACGAAATGCTCGGGCAAGGGCGCGTCGCCCTTGAGGTCGCGCCACATCTGCACGGCGTAGTCGACCACCTCTTCCTCGGTGCGGCTGCCGTCCTTTTGCAGCACCTTGCGGGTGTAGGCATAGGCAAAGACCGGTTCGATGCCGCTGCTGACATTGCCCGCATAGAGGCTGATCGTTCCGGTGGGCGCGATCGAGGTCAGAAGGGCGTTGCGGATGCCATGTTCGCGCACCGCTGCGCGCACATCCTCGTCCATCGTCTGCATCGTGCCGCTGGCCAGATAGGCCTCGGCGTCAAACAGCGCAAACGCCCCCTTTTCCTTCGCCAACTCCACCGACGCCAGATACGCGGCGCGGGCAATCGCGTGCAGCCAGCCTTCGGTCTGGCGCGCTGCTTCCTCCGAGCCATAGCGCAGCCCGACCATCAGCAAGGCATCCGCCAGCCCCGTCACCCCGAGCCCGATCCGTCGCTTGGCCTGCGCCTCGGCGGCCTGTTCGGGCAGCGGAAAGCGGCTCACATCCACCACGTTGTCCATCATCCGCACGGCCGTGCTCACCAAGTCGCTCAACGCGTCCTCGTCCAGCGCAGCGGCCTCCTCGAACGGCTCGACCACCAGCCGCGCCAGGTTGATCGACCCCAGCAGGCACGCGCCATAAGGCGGCAGGGGTTGCTCGCCGCAGGGATTCGTCGCGGCAATCGTCTCGCAATAGCTCAGGTTGTTGGCGGCATTGATCCGGTCGATGAAGATCACCCCCGGCTCGGCGAAATCATAGGTCGCCTGCATGATCCGGTTCCACAGATCGCGCGCCTGAATGGTGTGATAGACCTTGCCGTCAAAGATCAGCTCCCACGGCCCGTCCGTCTTCACGGCGTCCATGAACGCATCCGTCACCAGCACACTCAGGTTGAACATGCGCAGCCGGGCGGCGTCCGCCTTGGCCGCGATGAAAGCCTCGATGTCGGGGTGATCACAGCGCATCGTGGCCATCATGGCGCCGCGCCGGCTGCCCGCGGACATGATCGTGCGGCACATCGCGTCCCACACATCCATGAAGCTCAGCGGTCCGGACGCATCCGCGCCCACGCCCTTCACATCCGCGCCCCTGGGCCGGATGGTCGAGAAATCATACCCGATCCCGCCACCCTGCTGCAGGGTCAGCGCGGCCTCGCGCAGCGCGTCGAAAATGCCGTTCATGTCATCGGGGATCGTGCCCATGACGAAACAGTTGAACAGCGTCACCGACCGCCCCGTCCCCGCCCCCGCCGTGATCCGGCCCGCGGGCAGGTATTTGAAATCTTCAAGCGCGGCGTAGAACCGGTCCTCCCAGTGATCCGCATCATTTTCCACGCTCGCCAGGGATCGCGCGATGCGCCGCCACGTGTCCTCGACCGTGACGTCAATGGCTTTTCCGTCCGCATCCTTGAACCGGTATTTCATATCCCAGATGGACGCGGAAAGGGGGGCGGCGAATCGGGACATGAGTGGGCATCCATGGGGTGAACAGAAGGTAAACACACTACATTTTGTGGCCGCCAGGGTCAAGCTGAGAAACCGTTTTCCGCCGCCTCCGGGACGGGACGCCAAAAGGTTTCAGATGCCTTCGGCGAGGATATTTGGGGCGAAAAGAAAGCAGCAGCGCGGAGTTTATCGCTAACAGCCGTTCCAAGCGGCGTTTTGCGCCTTTCGGGTCCGCCCCGGCCCCTCTATATGCCGGGCAACACCCGAAGAGGAGACGCCCATGACCATCACCGTCGGCATCAACGGCTTTGGCCGCATCGGCCGCTGCACGCTCGCCCATATCGCGCAATCCACCCGCCAGGACATTCATGTGGTCAAGGTGAACGCCACCGGTCCTCTGGAAACCGCGGCACACCTGATCAAGTATGACAGCGTGCATGGACGCTTTGCCAACGAGATCACGCTGGGCGAGGGCACGATGGATCTGGGCAAGGGCCCGATGCAGATGTTTTCCACCTATGACATGGACGAGCTGGACTGGGACGGCGTTGACGTGGTTCTCGAATGCACCGGCAAGTTCAACGACGGCGGAAAGGCGAAGAAACATCTCGAGCGCGGCGCCGGAAAGGTCCTGCTCTCGGCCCCCGGCAAGAATGTGGACCGTACGGTGGTTTACGGCGTGAACGACGCCGATCTTCGCCCCGAGGACGTGATGGTGTCGAACGGCTCCTGCACGACCAACTGCCTTGCCCCCGTAGCACGCGTTCTGCACGAGGCGATCGGCATCGAGAGCGGCATCATGACCACGATCCACGCCTATACCGGAGACCAGCCCACGCTGGACCGCCGTCACAAGGACCTTTATCGCGCGCGTGCCGCGGCCATGTCGATGATCCCCACCTCGACGGGTGCGGCCAAGGCGCTGGGCGAGGTACTGCCCGCACTCAAGGGCAAGCTCGACGGCTCGGCCATCCGGGTGCCCACGCCCAACGTCTCGGCGGTGGACCTGACCTTCACGGCGGCCCGCGATGTGACCGCCGAAGAGGTGAACGCCGCGGTCGAGGCGGCCTCCTCGGGCCCGATGAAGGGCGTGCTGGGCTATGATCCCGAGCCCAAGGTCAGTGTGGATTTCAACCACACCGAAGAAAGCTCGATCTTTGCCCCCGACCAGACGCGCGTTGTCGGTGGTCGTCTGGTGCGCGTGCTCGCGTGGTATGACAACGAATGGGGCTTTTCGGTGCGCATGGCGGATGTGGCTGTGGCCATGGGCAACCTGCGCTGAGGCCTATGCGACACCTGCCCCGGGCCTGACCCGGGGCCTTGCCTCCTTGCAAGACCAACGCCTGTCGGGCATATCTCGGCAGGCGTTTTATAATGGCCGGACCGCGCCCTATGACCAACAAGCTTGCCCTCTGGATCGGAGCCTTCATCGTGATCGCGCTCATCGCCGACGCGGTGTTTCAGGGAAGCGACGGCACGATCTTTCTCATGCGCAAGCTGGCTGACATGATCGAATGGCTGGCCTTCTGGCGCTGATGTCCCCGCAAAGGAGCCGCCCATGACCCTGCGTATCGCCATCAACGGATTTGGCCGCATCGGGCGCAACGTACTGCGCGCCATCGTGGAAAGTGGCCGCACCGATCTCGAGGTGGTGGCGGTGAACGACCTCGCCCCGGTCGAGACCTCGGCGCATCTGCTGGAGTTTGACAGCGTGTATGGCCGCTTTCCCGCGCCGGTGACTGTGACGGTGACGGGGCGGGGCGGGACGCTTGATGTCGGCCGCGGCCCGATCCGGATGACAGCGACCCCCGATCCGACCGCTCTGCCCTGGGGTGACATCGACATTGTCATGGAATGCACCGGCGTCTTTCGTCACCGCAACAAGGCCGCGCTGCACCTGGAGAACGGGGCGAAACGGGTGCTGGTCTCGGCCCCGTCGAAGGGCGCGGACCGCATGGTGGTCTACGGCGTCAATCACGGCGATCTGACCGGTGACGATGTGGTCGTCTCCAACGCCTCCTGCACCACCAACTGCCTCGCCCCGGTGGCCAGGGTACTGCACGAGGGCATCGGCATCACGCGCGGCTTCATGACCACGGTGCACAGCTATACCGCCACACAGCCAACGCTCGATACGGCCAGAAAGACACTTTACCGGTCGCGCGCCGCGGCGCTGAACATGGTGCCGACCACGACCGGGGCGGCCCGGGCGATCGGGCTGGTGCTGCCGGAACTGGACGGGCGGCTCGACGGCATGTCGGTGCGGGTGCCCTCGCCCACAGTCAGCATGATCGACCTCACCTTCGATGCCGCCCGGGACACAAGCGCGGGCGAGATCACCGCACTGATGCGCAAGGCCGCGGCCGGCCCCCTGAAAGGCGTTCTGGACATCTGCGACCGTGACCTCGTGTCGATGGATTTCCGCCATGACCCGCACAGCGCCGTCTACGCCACCGACCAGACCCGCGTGACGCAATCCCGCTTTGTCCGCGTGCTGGCCTGGTATGACAATGAATGGGGCTTTTCGAACCGGATGGCCGATACCGCCGCGGCCATGGGGCAACTGCTCTGAATCACGTTGTCGCGAGTGTGCAAAACGGCACAGTTTACACTTTTTTTACACTTTTTGCCCCGCCGGATCAGTTTAATCTCGCCTGAACAAGGTCTTCGTGTTAACGAATCGTTTTGTTTTTGTTCACATTCAAAAGCGCCCGGCTACGGGGTCTGAAATTACTATGGCTGGAGCCAGATCATGATGAAAGAAATACGCGTGGCCGCGCTCGCCGCAGTGCTTGCCGTTGCCTCAACGATGGCGCAAGCGCAATCCAGGGCTGACTGGGCAGGATGGTACGCAGGCGCGTTCCTCGGCTGAACCCAAGGCGAAACAAAGTGGGCCCAGGGCGCTCTTACGACGCCCAATTTCGACACGAGCGGTCTCGTGGCAGGTGCCTTCGGCGGGTATAACTGGCAAAGCAACAAGCTGATCTATGGCATCGACGCCGAATTTGGCCTGGGCGAAGTTGACGGAACCTTCTTTCCAATCCCCTGTGGTGGCACAGGATGCACAACCGAACTGAATCAATTCGCGACGCTGCGGGCCCGTCTGGGGACCGAGGTCGGGAACGCACTCATTTACGGCGCGCTCGGTGCGGCCTGGGGCACATTCAAGTTGACCCTTGGCGCAATCCCCCCGGTAACCGACGACAGTTTTGGCTGGACGGGTGCGATCGGTTACGAACTGCCGCTGCAGAACAACTGGCGACTGCGAACCGAAGTGTCGGTGATGGATTTCGGCAGTCTGGACTTTGGGCCGATACCCGGTTTGAAGGCTGACGCGGACATGTTCACCACGATCAAGGTCGGCCTTGCCAGACCGTTCTGAATCTCTGGACCTGCCCCTCCCCGATCCGGGGCGGCTCCCTCCGCACCCTCAGCCGTGTGCAGGTATCAAGGATACGCCATTTGCCCGTGCTCGCCCGGGACCGCAACGACCGCCGTGTCTGAGCCAATGGGCGCACACCAACGGAGGCAGGGGGCATCGCCATGATCAGACGCATCCACGCCAACCCGCCCGGCACATGGCCGCATAACGGCTTTCCGATGAACCACGCCGTGGTCGAACCCGCCGGTCGCCGCGTGCACCTGACAGGCCAGGTGGCCTGGGACGGGAATGGCAAGGTGATTGCTCCGGGGAACGCCGAGGCGCAGACCCACGCCTGCTGTGATCACATCGAGACCATTCTTGGCGCAATGGGAGGCACGATCGGCGATGTCGTGTCGCTCTACACCTTCTTCGTGAACGACGAGGACCGCGAGGGCATCAACCGGGCCCGCAAAGCGCGGTTCTCGGCGGAGTTCGGCCCCGCGGCAACGGGGCTCAAAGTGGCCGGCCTCTGGGCCGGGGACTTGCTGGTGGAACTGACGGTCATCGCGGTAATCCCCGAGGATCGCTTTCACGCGCCGGCCTGAGGGTCCGCCTCAGGCGCCGAATTTCGTCCTGAGCGCCTCGTTCACCGCAGGGGTGACGAATTTGCGCACGTCCCCACCCAGCCGCGCGATCTCCTTGACCAGCTTGCTGGCAATCGCCTGGTGGCCTGCATCGGCCATCAGGAAGACCGTCTCGACACTGTCATCCAGCGCGCGGTTCATGCCGACCATCTGGAACTCATACTCGAAATCCGCCACCGCCCGCAGGCCGCGGATGATCAGGCTCGCGCCCACATCCTTGGCGCAATCGATCAGCAGGTTCTCGAACGGGTGCGCAACGATCTCGGTGCCGGTCTGGCCGCTCAGCTTGGCACATTCCGTTTCGATCATCGTCACGCGCTCCTCCAGCGAGAACAGCGGCCCCTTGTCGCGATTGATCGCCACGCCGATGACCAACCGGTCGACCAGCGCACTGGCGCGGCGGATGATGTCCATATGGCCCAGCGTGATGGGGTCGTAGGTGCCGGGGTAAAGGCCGATGCGCATAGGGCAGGCTCCGTCAGGTCTTTGCGCTCACGCAACTATATGGCGCGCCGGATTGCAAGGGGATTGGCCCGGACGCAGGCGCGGAAAATGGCAACTTTCCGGTCCGGAATTCTGAAAACTCCGCGCCGCCTCAGTGCCCCATGATCATGCTCTGAAGCGCATCCTTCTCCATCGACAGTTCGCTCAGACGCGCCGAGACCACGTCGCCGATCGTCACGATCCCCGCGAGCTTGCCGTCCTTCTCCACCGGCATGTGACGAAAACGCCCTTCGGTCATCCGCGTCAGCACCGCGTCCGAGGTGTCCTCGGGCGAACAGCAGACCGGTTTGCGGGTCATCATCTCGTCGATCTTCTCGCTCAGACAGCTTGCCCCGCGCACCGCAAGCGAACGTACGATGTCGCGCTCCGACAGGATGCCGTCGATGCTGCTCCCGTCGCGCGATACCACCAGCCCGCCGATCCGCCTCTCGGCCAGTTCGCGCGCCGCATCGGCCACGAGGGTGCCGGGTTTGACTGTAAAAACCTCGTCGCTGCCCTTGTTCGTCAGAATCTGTTTGACCAGCATCGCCATACCCTTTTCTTCGTGACCATTGACCCTCAGCGTCCCCGATACGGGGAGGCCCTGTCAAGGGAGGGCAACATACCCGATCATACCGAGCCGTGGCAGACCGGCTGTTTCCGGCACGATACAGGGGTGGGGGCGGGTGGAGCGTTTCGCGACATCAGTTCAACGATTCCAGCCATGACACTTCGCGCCGCACCCCGTCGGCCAGCGCTTCGGCAAACCTGTTGAGCCGTTCCAGCCGCATGTCGTCCACATGCCGGATCAGGTAGAAACTGCGTGTCAGGTGCACCTCCTCCTCCAGCACCTTGGTCAGGCCCCGCGCGAAAGGCATGGCAAATTCGTGCATGATCCCGATGCCCGCGCCGTGGCGGATCCAGTTGAACTGCACCGAGACGGAGTTGCTGGCCAGGTGCACCTTGTCCAGCCCCGCCTCGGCGAGGTAGTCCAGTTCGCTGTCGAAGATCATGTCCTGCACATAGCCCACGATCTGGTGATGCCTGAGGTCCGCCACCGTCTCGATCGGCGCGCTGCGCCGCAGGTACTTGGTCGAGGCCACGAGATGCAGTTTGTAATCGGTCAGCTTTTCCACATGCATCTGGCGGGCGGTGGGCGGGCTCACGCCGATGGCGATATCCGCCTCGCGGCGGCTCAGGTTGAAGACCCGCGGCAGCGACACGATCTGTATCTCCAGTTCGGGATTCCGCTTGAGGATATCCTCGCAAACCTGCGGCAGCACGAAATTCGCGCACCCGTCCGGCGCCCCCAGCCGGATCGTGCCGGTCAACTGCCCTTCCTGCCCTGCCAGGTCCTCGAAAGCGCGGATCATCTCCTGCTCGGCCCTCAGCGCGTGGGTCATCAGCCGATGCCCCTCATTGGTCAGCGCATACCCCTGCGGGGACTTGGCGAACAGCGGCGCGCCCGTGGCCTCTTCGAGCCGCGCGATGCGGCGCCCGACCGTGGCGGGATCGAGCTTGAGCACCCGCCCCGCGCCCGACAGGCTCTCGGCCCGCGCCACCGCCAGAAACACCTTGAGATCGTCCCAGTTCGACATCCGCCCGCACCCCCTTTGCATTTTCGCAAAATGCTATTTGGAACATTGCCTCTTTTCCAGTGAATTCCGCAAGGGTACAGTTCGCGACAACTCAACCCGGAGGAGGCTGCCATGCAAGAACTGACCCATTTCATCGACGGTGCCATGACCAAGGGCACGTCGGGACGCTTTTCGGACGTGTTCAACCCGGCCACCGGCGAGGTGCAGGCGAAGCTGCCCATCGCCAGCGGGGACGAGACCGACGATGTGGTGGCCCGCGCCGCTGCCGCGCAACCCGCCTGGGCCGCGATGAACCCGCAGAGACGCGCTCGCGTGATGATGGCCATGGTCCACCTCATGCACCGCGACATGGACAAGCTGGCCGAGGCGCTCAGCCGAGAGCATGGCAAGACCATTCCCGACGCCAAGGGCGACCTGCAACGCGGGCTGGAGGTGATCGAATACTGCATCGGCGCGCCGCAGATGCTGAAGGGCGAGTACACCGATGACGCGGGCCCCGGCATCGACATCTATTCGATGAAACAGCCGCTGGGCGTCGTGGCCGCGGTCATGCCCTTCAACTTCCCTGCCATGATGCCGCTCTGGCATGTGGGCCCGGCACTGGTCTGCGGCAATGCCGTGGTGCTGAAACCGTCCGAGCGCGACCCCTCGGTGCCGCTCATGCTGGCCGAGCTTTTCGTCGAGGCCGGACTGCCCAAGGGCGTTTTCCAGGTCGTCAACGGCGACAAGGAGGCGGTCGATGCGCTTCTGGACAACGATACGATCCAGGGTGTGAGCTTTGTCGGCTCCACCCCCATCGCGCAATATATCTACGCCCGCGCCACCGCGAACGGCAAGCGCGCGCAATGCTTTGGCGGGGCCAAGAACCACCTGATCGTGATGCCCGATGCGGATATGGATCAGGCCGCCGATGCGCTGGTCGGCGCAGGCTTCGGCGCGGCGGGCGAACGCTGCATGGCCATCTCCGTGGCCGTGCCCGTGGGCGACGAAACCGCCGACCGGCTGATCGAAAAGCTTGTCCCGCGCATCGAGAAACTGCGCGTCGCCCCCTACACGGACGGCGATGACGTGGATTTCGGCCCGGTTGTGACCGCCGAGGCCAAGCGCCGCATCCTTGGCCTCATCGACAAGGGCGTCGAGGAAGGGGCCGAGCTTGTGGTGGACAACCGCAATTTCTCGCTCCAGGGCTACGAGAACGGGTTCTTTGTCGGCCCGCACCTTTTCGACCGCGTCACGCCCGACATGGACATCTACAAGCAGGAGATTTTCGGGCCGGTTCTCAGCACCGTGCGCGCGGGCTCCTACGAAGAGGCCATCGGTCTCGCCATGGACCACGAATACGGCAACGGCACCGCGATCTACACCCGCGACGGCGATACGGCGCGCGACTTTGCGCACCGGATCAACATCGGCATGGTGGGCGTCAACGTGCCAATCCCTGTGCCGCTGGCCTATCACACCTTCGGCGGGTGGAAGAAATCCATGTTCGGCGATCTCAATCAGCACGGACCGGACAGTTTCAAGTTCTACACCCGGACCAAGACCGTCACCTCGCGCTGGCCCTCGGGCATCAAGGAAGGCGGCGAGTTCAACTTCAAAGCGATGGACTGAAGCCCCCTCGAATACACCGGCGGCCTCACCTTGACTGGTGGGGCCGTTGTCGTGCGGAGCGAAGCCGCGCGATCGGTGGCCAGCGGGGTGGCGTGCCGCCGTTGGTGAGGGCACTTTGTGGCAGCCAGGCACATCCTCCCTGACGGTATCGCACCATCGCACCCGACCGCCGCCCCGGGCGGCGGGCCGGCACGGCACGACGGCACGGCGGCCTGACGGCCTTGATCCCGCGCGGCGCATCGCTCTACCCTGGACGCGAAAAGGATACCCGATGCCCAACCCCCTCACCGGCGGCTGTCTTTGCGGCCATATCCGCTTCGAGGCCGCCGCTCCGCCCGAAAATCCGCACAGCTGTTCCTGCACGATGTGCCAGCGCCATTCCGGCGCCCCCACGCTCGCCTGGGTCGAGTTCCCGGCAGAGGCGATCACCTGGACCGGCCCCGGCGGCGCGCCCGCCACATGGCGCAGCTCCGACATCTCATCGCGCGCCTTTTGTCCGCAATGCGGCAGCACGCTTGGGGCCATCGACGACGCGCCGGTGATCGCGCTCACCACCGGCAGCTTTGACAAACCTCGCGCGGCGGTGCTCAGGCCCACAGCGCACAGCTATCGCGCGAAACGCCCCCGCTGGTGGCATACGGACACCTGAAGCCCCGCATCCGCGGCCCGGCGCCCCGGCGCCCCGGCGGGCGCGACCCGGCTTCACGAATTTGTGATCACCATATCTCATTCTCCTGCTTGTCCGGCCCGGTACCGGCCCACAGCTTGGAGGCTGTCCACAAGGGAGGAGACAAACATGACAAGCACGAACACGACCCGACGCACCCTGATCGCGGGTGCCGCTGCCGCCGGTGCCGTGGCCGCTCTGCCCGCCGCTGCGGCCTCGGACGGGATGCTCCACGAGATCGAAATCCGGGGGTTCGCATACAATCCCGCGCAACTGACCGTCAAACCCGGCGACCGCATCCGCTGGACCAACCGCGACCGCGCGCCCCATGACGCCACCGCAGACGCCAAAGACTGGAAAACCAGCATCATCCGGCGCAACGAGAGCACGGAAATCACCGTCACCGCCGGAATGTCCGCCGACTATTTCTGCTCGGTCCATCCGCAGATGCGCGCCAAAGTGACGGTCGCCTAGGAAAAAGCCCCGCGACACCGCTCTTGCCGTCTGCTCACGCGTCTGCTTTGCTCGGGACAAGCAAGGCGGGAGCGCGGAGCGGATGGCCCTTTCAAACCCAAGTTTCACCATCGGCATCGAAGAGGAGTATCTGCTGGTGGACCGTGACAGCCTCGCGCTGTCGCCCGCGCCGCAGGCGCTCATGGATGCCTGCCAGTCCGAGCTTCAGGACCAGGTCAGCCCCGAGTTCCTGAACTGCCAGATCGAGATCGGCACCAAGGTCTGCGCCACCGTGGGCGAGGCCCGCGAAGACCTCAAGCGCCTGCGCGCCTGCGTCGCCAGGCACGCGGCCCGGCACAACCTCGCACCCATCGCCGCCTCCTGCCACCCCTTCTCGGACTGGCGCGACCAGACCAACACGGACAAGGAACGCTACAACACACTGAAATCCGACCTCGGCGGGGTGGTGCGGCGCATGTTGATCTGCGGGATGCACGTGCATGTCGGCATCGCCGAACCCGACCGCCGCACGGACCTGATGAACCAGCTCAGCTATTTCCTGCCGCACCTGCTGGCGCTCAGCTGCTCCTCGCCCTTCTGGCAAGGCCAGGACACGGGGCTCGCCTGCTACCGCCTGTCGGTCTTCGACAACCTGCCCCGCACCGGCCCGCCGCCCAGGATGGAGAGCTTTTCCGAGTTCGAACGCTCGGTTCAGGTGCTCATTGATCTGGGCGTCATCGAGGACAGCTCGAAAATCTGGTGGGATCTGCGCCCCTCGTCCAAGTTTCCCACCATCGAGAGCCGCATCTGCGACGTGCAGCCCCGGCTGGAACACGCCCTGACCCTCGCGGCCCTGACCCAGGCCCTGACCCGTATGCTCTGGCGGCTCGCCATCCGAAACCAGCGCTGGCGCATCTATGACAGCTTTCTCGTGGCCGAGAACCGCTGGCGCGCCCAGCGCTACGGCACCAGGCGCGGGCTGATTGATTTCGGCCGTGGCGAGATCGTGGATTTTTCCGAACTGCTCGAAGAAATGATCGCGCTGGTGGCCGAGGATGCAGGTCATTTCCAGTCCCTGCGCGAGATCGAAACCGCCCGTGATATGGTCGAAACCGGCGGCAGCACGGGGCGCCAAAGGCAGGTCTACATGGACGCCATCGCCGCCGAAGACGACACCGAACACGCCCTTCAGGCCGTCGTGCGCCACCTGATCGACGAGTATCACCACGACCTGTGACGCGCGGACCCGCACTACGCTCGTAGGCCGGGCTTCAGCCCGGCACCCCCTTGCAAAACTTCTGCAAGAATTGGTAATTAAACACATGTTCAATTCACAGTTTCGGGGGAGATCGATTGTCGGAGTTGGATCAATTTCTGATCGTCTTTGCAGTGTTTTCGGCCCTCACCGCAGTGGCCCTTTTCACCAGCCGGGGGTATCGCGATGCATATCTGGACTGGTTGACGTTCAAGGACCCCTTCGGCACTCGCCTGTGGCGTGAGTTCCCTATCCGGCATTCAGGACCGTTGTTGACAGCGGTCTTGTTGGCGATGGTCCTTTTAACCTACTTTCCGGCACGGGATATGTGACATGGATTTTGCACTCAGCGACGAACAGACCGCCATCTTCGACATGGCCCACGCTTTCGGGCAGGAACAGATTGCCCCCCACGCCCGCCAGTGGGAGGCCGACGGCACCATCCCCAAATCGCTCTGGCCGCAGGTGGGCGAACTGGGCTTTGGCGGGCTCTATGTGAGCGAGGAAGCCGGCGGGGCGGGCCTCACCCGGCTGGATGCCACGCTTGTGTTCGAGGCGCTCTCGATGGCCTGCCCGTCCGTGGCGGCGTTTCTTTCGATCCACAACATGTGCGCCAGGATGATCGACAGCTTTGGGTCGGACGACCTCAAGTCCCGCGTCATGCCGGACGTTCTGACCATGCAGACCGTGCTCTCCTACTGCCTCACCGAACCCGGCTCGGGCTCGGACGCCGCCGCGCTGAAAACCCGCGCCGAGACGACCAACGCAGGCTACACGCTCAACGGCACCAAGGCCTTCATCTCGGGCGGCGGCTATTCGGATGCCTATGTGGTCATGGTCCGCACCGGCGAGGACGGGCCCAAGGGCATCTCGACCGTGCTGGTCGAGGACGGCACTCCGGGCCTCAGCTTCGGTGCATTGGAAGACAAGATGGGCTGGCGCTCCCAGCCCACCGCGCAGGTGCAGTTCGACGATTGCACGGTGCCCGCCGCGAACCTCGTCGGCGAAGAGGGAAAAGGCTTCAGATACGCCATGGCGGGGCTTGATGGCGGGCGGCTCAACATCTCTGCCTGCTCGCTGGGGGCCGCGCAGACCGGGCTCAACATGACGCTCAATTACATGTCCGAACGCAAGGCTTTCGGCCGCTCCATCGACCAGTTCCAGGCGCTGCAATTCCGCCTTGCCGAGATGGAGATCGAGCTGCAAGCTGCCCGCACCTTCCTGCGCCAGGCCGCATGGAAGCTCGACACCGGCGCGCCGGATGCGACGAAATTCTGCGCCATGGCCAAGAAATTCGTGACCGAAGCCGGCTCCAGAACGGTGAACCAATGCCTGCAACTGCATGGCGGTTATGGCTATCTCGCGGATTACGGCATCGAGAAACTGGTGCGCGACCTGCGCGTGCATGAAATCCTCGAAGGCACCAATGAAATCATGCGCCTCATTGTGGCGCGCAGCCTGCTGAGCGACAGATGAGCGACATCTCCATCCGCACCCAAGGCCGCGCGGGCCGTATCACCCTGACGCGGCCACAGGCGCTCAACGCCATGACATACGCCATGTGCACCGCCATCGAGGACGCGCTGGACGGCTGGGCCACGGATGACGATGTGTCGCTGGTGATCATCGACGCCGAGGGCGACAAGGCCTTCTGCGCCGGCGGTGACATAGCGGACCTCTACGAGACCGGGCGTGCCGGCGACTTTGCCTATGGTCAGCGGTTCTGGGCCGACGAATACCGCCTCAACGCCAGGATCGCGGAGTACCCCAAACCCTATGTCGCCTTCATGCAGGGCTTCACCATGGGCGGCGGCGTGGGCATTTCGTGTCACGGCTCGCACCGCATCGTGTGTGAGAGCAGCCAGATCGCCATGCCCGAATGCGGCATCGGGCTGGTGCCGGATGTGGGCGGCTCGCTGATCCTGGCGCGCGCGCCGGGGCGGCTGGGCGAATATCTCGGGCTGACGGCGGCGCGCATGGGGCCGGATGACGCGATTTTCTCAGGCTTTGCAGATAGTTATGTTCCCCGCGACAGCTGGCCCGCCCTCATCGAAACCCTGTGCGAGACCGGCCACCCTGCGGCGATCGGGGCCAGTGCCGAAACACCCCCGCAAGGAACGATGCGCACGGCGCTCCCCCGGATCGACGCGCTGTTCGCAGGCGAAGCCCTGCGCGACATCCTCAATGCGCTCAACGCCGATACCAGCGACTTCGCCGCCGACACATTGAAGAAACTCGCGCGCAACTCGCCCCTCTCCATGGCCTGCGCGGTCGAGATGACCCACCGCCTGCGCGGCCCCTCTGCCGACATCCGCCGCGCGCTGGAACTGGAATACCGCTTTACCTTCCGCGCCATGGAACATGGCGATTTCCTCGAAGGCATCCGCGCCGCCGTGATCGACAAGGACCGCGCCCCCAATTGGCAGCATGATCTGGACAACCCGCCCCAGATGGCGGCAACAAGGATGCTGATGCCGCTGGGACCCGACAGGCTCAGCTTTGAAAAGGACGCAGACACATGAAAATCGGTTTCATCGGACTGGGAAACATGGGTGGCCCCATGGCCGCGAACCTCGCCGGGGCGGGCCACGAGGTGGCGGGCTTCGACACGGCGGGCGTCAGCGTCGATGGCGTCACAAGGGCCGATAGCGCGGTACAGGCCGTGACCGGAGCCGAAGTGGTCATCACCATGCTGCCCAATGGTGACATCCTGCGCAGCGTGGCCGCTGAGGTGATCCCCGCCATGACCAGGGGCGCTGTGCTGCTCGACTGCTCGACCGTGGACGTGCAAAGCGCCCGCGCCGTCGCCAACGACGCGCAATCCGCGGGCCTCCGGGCCCTCGATGCGCCGGTTTCGGGCGGCGTGGGCGGGGCCACGGCCGGCACACTCACCTTCATGGTCGGCGGCGACGAGACAGGCTTTGCCACGGCCAAACCGCTCTTCGGGATCATGGGCCAGAAGGCCGTGCATTGTGGCCCCTCGGGCAACGGCCAGGCCGCCAAGATCTGCAACAACATGATCCTCGGCGTCACGATGATTGCCACCTGCGAGGCCTTTGCACTGGCCGACAAGCTGGGCCTCGACCGGCAGGCGATGTTCGATGTGGTCAGCACGTCTTCGGGCTACTCGTGGTCGATGAATGCCTACTGCCCGGCCCCTGGCATCGGACCGCAAAGCCCTGCCGACAATGACTACCGGCCGGGCTTTGCCGCGGACCTGATGCTCAAGGACCTGCGCCTTGCCCAGAAGGCCGCCGAAGCCGCCAATGCCGACACGCCGCTCGGTCAGGCGGCCCGCGATCTCTATGCGCGGTTCGTGGAGGAGGAGGACGGCAAGGGCCGCGACTTCTCGGCCATGCTCCCCCGGTTCGAAAAGCGCGGCCGCGGGTCGTGAGCCGGACCGCCGAGGCGGCGTAGGGCGGGGTTCACCCCGCCGCCCGTCGCGCCCTACTCCGCCGCCAGCTTGCGCCCTTCCAAAATCTCCTTGAGATAGCGCCCGGTATGACTGCGTTCGGACCCCGCAATATCCTCGGGCGTTCCGGTCGCCACGATCTCGCCACCGCCATCGCCGCCCTCCGGGCCGATGTCGATCACCCAGTCGGCGGTTTTCACCACATCGAGATTATGCTCGATCACGATCACAGTGTTGCCGTTATCCACAAGCTCATGCAGGACTTCGAGCAGTTTTCGAACATCCTCGAAATGCAGTCCCGTGGTCGGCTCGTCGAGGATATAGAGCGTCCGCCCCGTCGACCGCTTGGCCAGCTCCTTCGACAGCTTTACCCGCTGCGCCTCACCGCCCGAGAGTGTGGTCGCCTGCTGCCCCACCTTGATATAGCCCAGACCCACGCGCATCAGCGCATCCATCTTCTCGCGGATCGAGGGCACGGCCTTGAAGAATTCCTGCGCATCTTCTACCGTCATATCAAGCACATCGGCGATGCTCCTGCCCTTGAATTTGATCTCCAGCGTCTCGCGGTTATAGCGCGCGCCCCGGCAGGTCTCGCAGGTCACATAGACATCCGGCAGGAAATGCATCTCGATCTTGATGACCCCGTCGCCCTGGCACGCCTCACAGCGCCCGCCCTTGACGTTGAAGCTGAAGCGCCCCGGCTTGTAGCCGCGCGCCTTGGCCTCCGGCAGTCCGGCGAACCAGTCGCGGATGGGCGTGAAGGCTCCGGTGTAAGTCGCTGGATTGGAACGCGGAGTCCGCCCGATGGGCCGCTGATCTATGTCGATCACCTTGTCCAGATACTCGAGCCCCTTGATGGTCTCGCAGGGTGCCGGTGTCTGGCGCGCGCCGTTCAGACGCATCGAGGCGGTCTTGAACAGGGTTTCAATCGTCAATGTCGACTTGCCGCCCCCCGACACGCCCGTCACACAGACGAACTTGCCCAGCGGGAACTCCGCCGTGACCGATTTGAGGTTGTTGCCCACCGCCTTGACGACCTTGAGGGATTTTCCTTTACCCACACGTCTGTCCACAGGCACCGCGATCTCGCGCACGCCCGACAGGTACTGCCCGGTGATCGAGCTGGCGTCGCCCGCGACCACCTCGGGCACGCCGTGGCTGACCACCTGACCGCCATGCACCCCCGCGCCCGGGCCAATGTCGAACACGTAATCCGCCTCGCGAATGGCCTCTTCATCATGCTCCACGACGATGACCGTGTTGCCCTGATCCCGCAGGTTCTTGAGCGTGGTCAGAAGCCGCCCGTTATCGCGCTGATGCAATCCGATCGAGGGCTCGTCCAGCACATAGAGAACGCCCGTCAATCCGCTGCCGATCTGGCTGGCCAACCTGATCCGCTGGCTCTCGCCACCGCTCAGCGTCCCGGCATTCCGGCTCAGCGTCAGGTATTCCAGCCCCACATTGTTCAGGAATCCCAGCCGCTCGCGGATTTCCTTCAGGATCGCCCGCGCGATCTCGTTCTTTTGCGCGCTCAGCGCTTCTGGCACCGCAGCGCACCAGTCAAACGCCTCGCGGATGCTCATCTGCACCACCTGCCCCACATGCAGGCCCGCGATCTTGACCGCCAACGCCTCTTCGCGCAGCCGGTAGCCTTCGCAGGTCCCGCAGGGCCGGTTGTTCTGATAACGCTCGAACTCCTCGCGGATCCAGTTGCTGTCCGTCTCGCGATAGCGCCGCTCCATGTTGGGGATCACCCCCTCGAAACTCCGCGTCACCTGGTAGACCCGGCCGCCCTCGTCATAGCGGAACGGGATGTCCTCATCGCCCGAGCCATAGAGAAACACCTGTTTCACATGCGCGGGCAGGTCCTTCCATGCGGTCTGCGGGTCGAACCCGTAATGTTTTGCAATCGCCTCGATGGTCTGGAGGAAATAGGGCGACTTGCCCTTGCGCCACGGGGCCAGCGCGCCGTCATAGACCTTCAAAGCCTCGTCCGGCACCACCAGCCGTTCGTCGAAAAACAGCTCCATCCCCAGACCGTCACAATCCGGGCAGGCCCCGAAGGGCGCGTTGAACGAAAAAAGTCGCGGCTCGATCTCGGGAATGGTGAAGCCACTGACAGGACAGGCGAAATTCTCGGAAAAGGTCACACGCTCCGGCTCGTCGTCCCTGGGCACCGTCTCAAGAACCGCGATCCCGTCCGCCAGGTCCAGCGCCGTGCGGAAACTGTCGGCCAGCCGCGTCTCCAACCCGTCCTTGACCACCAGCCGGTCCACCACGACGTCGATGTCATGGCGAAACTTCTTGTCCAGCGCCGGCGGCTCATCCAGTTCGTAAAACGCGCCGTCCACCTTGACCCGCTGAAACCCCTGCTTGCGAAGTTCCAGAAATTCCTTGCGGTACTCGCCCTTGCGGTCCCGCACGATGGGGGCCAGCAGATAGGCGCGCGTGCCCGGCTCCATCGCCATCACCCGGTCGACCATGTCCTGCACCTGCTGCGCCTCGATGGGCTTGCCCGTGGCAGGGCTGAAGGGCGTGCCCGCGCGGGCATAGAGAAGCCGCATGTAGTCATAGATTTCCGTTACCGTGCCAACGGTCGAGCGCGGATTCTTCGACGTGGTCTTCTGCTCGATGGAAATCGCGGGGGAAAGCCCGCTGATGTGATCCACATCCGGCTTTTCCATCATGTCGAGGAATTGCCGCGCATAGGCCGACAGGCTCTCGACATAGCGCCGCTGCCCCTCGGCATAGACCGTGTCGAAGGCAAGGCTCGACTTGCCCGAGCCCGAAAGCCCGGTGATCACAACCAGTTCATTGCGCGGAATGTCCACGTCGATGTTTTTCAGGTTGTGCTCGCGCGCGCCGCGCACCTCGATATGCGTCTGCTCAGCCATGGGGCCCCCTAAACCGTTTCGAGAACATTGTGACGGCACCTTTTCTCGAAACGCTGCGATACGCTTGCATGTTGCGCGCGTTTCGACTTTGCCTGATGCCTCACGTTAAAGTCGAAACGCTTTTCCAATAGACATCAGATAGAGGAGAGCGCCCGAGTCTCCAACCAAAAAATGTGAACAAAGTGTGAACTTATGGGCCTGCTGACAATTCTCGTCCCACCTGCCCCGGGCCTGACCCGGCGCCTCGTGGCCCACGCGACGCGCCGTCTACTTCTGCGCCAGGGCCCAGGCACAGATCGGACAGTCCGGATCGTTGGTCAGATCGTCCTTGTCGCGGTCATATTCCGGCGGCCAGACATCTTCGAGATTGCGCCGCGCGGCATGTTTGTTGCCCCATTGCGCGGCGCGGATCTTGTCCGGTTCGAACCCTGCCTCGATCAGCAGGTTTTTCAATCCCCGTGCCGTCCAGCGCGAACAATCCACAGGCGCCCCGTGGTAGGGTATGAAAAAGGGAACAGCCACCCAGAAATATCCACCGGGGCGCAGCATCTCGCGCACATGCCGGGTGGCGGCGTAGGGCCGGTCCAGATGCTCCCAGACCTGGTTGGCCAGAACAATATCGAATGTCAGGACCCTGCCGTCCCGGTCCATGTAGGGCCCATCGCAAATATCGTATTTGGGATAGCGGAACCGCTCATAGCTTCTGAACTCATAGCGCCGCCCGTTCTTGCCCGATACCTCGGCGCAATCCATCCGGTCCAGCGGCAGCCCGGTCAGCCATTCCTTCGATGTCCGCTGCATGACGATACGGTTGATGCTGGGCATGGTCTGGTCCTCGGAACAGGCACCATGATCACGACGGCGCGATCATGGTTGCGATTCATCGCGACCCTAATGCGTTTCTCAAATCACTGTAAGCACGGACACACCAGACACCGCGCGCGAAACCGCGCACAGCGATCGGACGCTGCGCGCGGTTTGCGTGGCCCCAAAACCCCGACCGCGGTCGGGCTGCCTTAGAAGAAGCCGCCCGAGCAGCTCCCCGCGGACAAGGTCATGATGGCCAGCAAAGCCAATGTGATTTTTCGTTTGATCATCTTTCCGTCCCTCCTTCAGAAATGAAAATTCACCGCCGCGCGCAGGATCGCGTTTTGCGATCCGCCTGACACGGTGACGCCGCCCACGTTCTGCCGCGATTTCGGAACATCGACGTAAAACGCTTCCAGACGGCCCGTCATGGTGTCACTCAGCCATTTCTCGACGCCGCCACCAACCATGAAACCCGGCTCGTAATCGGTCGTGGAGCCAAGACCGGCGAGACCGCTTTTCTTCTCGGTCCAGGCCACACCGATGCTGCCATAGAACAGCTTGCCGCCGATGATCTGGCCCGCGCGGACCCGCAGAGACCCCATGCTTTCCTCGGCAAAGTTGCCGCCCGGCGAACGGCCCGTCAGATCCATGATCGAGGCGTCGATCTCGGCGCCATAGACCATTTGCCCATTTTGCCAGTTGTACCCCAGCTGGAACCCGCCAATCGCGGACCCGGCATCCTGTGTCGGGCCCGGCAAGGTCGGAACGCTGTTGGTAAAGCCCGCATAAATCCACCCGGCGTGAAGCCCGGCGTAAGGACCGGACCAGTCGCGACTGCTGGATTGTGCGGATGCGGCAGTGGAAATCGAAACCAGAAACGAGGCAATAATCAAGAAATACGGAATTCTCATGAATCCCTCCCCCTCATTATTCTCAATTCCTCGATGTTATGCGATTTCCGGTATTGTGTAAAACCTCCACGACCCCGGCAGGTAGGTGATCCTCAGATATGGATCGCCCGTCCATAGGCATCCAGCACCGCTTCATGCATCATCTCGCTTAGCGTGGGATGCGGGAAGACCGTGTTCATCAGGTCCTCTTCGGTGGTCTCCAACTGGCGGCCCACCACATAGCCCTGGATCAGCTCGGTCACTTCCGCGCCCACCATATGCGCGCCCAGAAGCTCGCCGGTCTTGGCGTCGAACACGGTCTTGACCATGCCCTCGGGTTCGCCCAGCGCAATCGCCTTGCCGTTGCCGATGAAGGGGAAGCGGCCGACCTTCACGTCATAGCCCAGTTCCTTGGCCTTGGCCTCGGAATAGCCCACGCTCGCCACCTGCGGGTGGCAATAGGTACAGCCGGCGATGCTCTCGGGCTTCACGGGGTGCGGATGCCCGCCCGCGATCAGCTCGGCCACCATCACGCCCTCGTGGCTTGCCTTGTGCGCCAGCCAGGGCGCTCCGGCCACATCGCCGATGGCAAAGAGCCCGTCCACCCCGGTGCGGCAATACTCATCCGTCACCACATGGGTCCGGTCGATCTTCACGCCCAGCGCCTCAAGGCCCAGATCCTCGACATTGCCGACGATCCCCACGGCGGAAATCACCGTGTCAAACTCCTGTTTCTCGACCTTGCCACCGCTCTCGATATGCGCCGTGACCTTGCCTTTTGCCCGGTCCAGTTGCTTGACCATGGATTTCTCCATGATCTTCAGCCCCTGTTTGACAAAGGCCTTCTTGGCGAAGGCGCTGATTTCGGCGTCTTCCACCGGCAGCACCCGATCCATCACCTCGACCACCGTCGTGTCGGCCCCAAGCGTGTTGTAGAAGCTGGCAAATTCGATCCCGATCGCACCCGACCCGATGACCAGAAGCCTTTTCGGCATCCGGGCCGGGAGCAGCGCGTGCTTGTAGGTCCACACCAGATCGCCATCCGCCTCCAGCCCCGGCAGTTCGCGCGCCCGTGCGCCCGTGGCCAGAACGATGTTCCCGGCGGTCAGCTCCTCGCTGCCCTTCTCGGTCTTCACCGACACCTTGCCCTTTGCGGTGATCGTGGCGGTGCCCATGACGGACGTCACCTTGTTCTTTTTCAGCAGGTGCCCGACGCCCGCGTTCAGCTGCTTGGACACGCCGCGCGAACGCTGCACCACCGCATCGAGGTCATACCCGATGTCCCCGGCCTTCAGCCCGAATTCCTTGGCGCGGTGCATGAGGTGAAACACTTCCGCCGAGCGCAACAGCGCCTTGGTGGGAATGCAGCCCCAGTTCAGGCAGATGCCCCCCATGTGTTCGCGTTCGACCACCGCAACCTTCAGCCCCAGCTGCGCCCCGCGTATGGCCGCGACATAGCCGCCGGGCCCCGCGCCGATCACGATCATGTCATAGTTTTGCGCCGCCATGTGTGTCTCCAGAATCTGTCTGAGCGAGAATTAGTTTACTATTAAACTATCTCCGGGCTTCACACAACGCGACAGGAAAAAGGCGCAGCAATTTGCCACGCCCTCCAACCCAAGCCGCTGTTTGCAAACCTGCTTTTCAGGCCGCATCCGCCTGCTGTAACGCCCGAACCGTCTCGCCATAGCCGCCCGTTTCGAGATAGGCCCGCTCGGGCAGGGTCGTCGCGCGCTCCAGTGCATCATTGCGATAGGGGAAACGGCCGAACTGCCGGATGACCTCGCGATGGGCCCGCGCATGCAGCAGGTTGTCGTCACGCCCCTCCGGCATCCGCTCGCAGATCAGTCTGACGCACCGCTCCTGGTCGCACAGATTCTCCGAATGCATCAGCGGCAGGTAATAGAACTGCCGCGCCGGTTCGTCGATGCGCATATCCCACTTGCGGTGAATGGCGGCCTTGGCGGCCCCCAGGGCCGCGCGGTCCGTGGCAAAGGCGTCGCCGCTCCGGCGGAACATGTTGCGCGGGAACTGGTCCATCAGGATGATATAGGCGAGCGTGCCGCTGGGATAGGTCAGCCAAAGCGAACAGGTGCCTTCGCGGGCGCGTTGCCAGGCCTCTCCGAACCTGTCTCGTATCGTCTTGTCCAGCGTATCGGACTGCGCGTACCAGCCCTTCTCGCCGACGTCATCCAACCAGAAACTCAATACCTCATCCGGCGACACCATGAATTGCTCCTCGCTCAATTCCCTTCCAGACTTTTCGACGTTAACGCCGGGTTAACAGATAGGGGCATAAAAAATCGTTACAATTGCGACAAAAGCCTCACGCTGTGGGCGCCGTGCCACCATGCGCCGCCGTATCCTCGCCGCCGTCCTCGCCCTCAGGCCCCTGTGATTCCTCGATGGCCCATTCCTGGGCGACTTCGACAAAGACCGGCGAACTTTGCATCGACAGCGCCGCGAAACTGTCTGTTTCCTGGACCGACGGTGCGGCCCGCTGGGTCATCCGATAGGCCGCATAAGCCGCCATGGCGAACCCGAGCACCGCGATGAAGAGGAAATAGCCGCTCGGCCCGACCACCCCCATGATCCACCCCGTGAAGATGGGGCCGAACACCGCGCCCAGCCCGTTGATGAACACCATTCCGCTGGCGGCGGCGGCCATGTCGTCATGTTCCAGAAAATCGTTCGTGTAGGCGATCAGCAGCGAATAGAGCGGGTTCGACAGCCCCCCGATCAGCACCGCGGCGACACACAGGATGATGAAAACGCTGCCCAGGACCATCCCGATCAGCCCGCCGATCCCGATGATCAGCGATCCGGTCATGATCAGAACCCGCCGGTCCATCCGGTCCGACAGCCATCCCATCGGATACTGCACCAGCAGCGCCGCGACAAAGAAGCTGGACACGAAGGTCGAGATTTGCCCCACACTCAGCCCTGCCGCAGCGCCGTAAACCGGCGCCATGCCGAATTGCGCCGAAAAGACGCCACCCAGGAGGAACATGCCGACGCAGCCCAGCGGCGAAATGGTCATGATCTCGCGCAGTGAAAGCGGTTTGGTGGTGTCGAAGGCCGGCGTCGGGCTGATCGACAGCAGGATCGGTGCAAAGGCCAGCGACACCAGCACCGAGGGCACGATAAAGAGGATGAACCCGGACGCATCGCCCAGCACCAGCAGGTATTGCGCGCTCACAATGCCGACCATCTGCATGATCATGTACAGCGAAAGCGCCTTGCCACGGTTCTCGTTGTCGGCCGCCCCGTTCAGCCAGCTTTCGGCCGCCACATACACACCCGAGAAACAGAACCCGATCAGCACCCGCAGAAGCCCCCAGGCGATCGGATCGGTCAGCACCGGGTAGAGGATCATCACCGCCGAGATGAGCGAGCCCAGCGCCGCAAAGACCCGCACATGCCCCACCCGCCGGATCATGCCTGTGGCCATGCGCGACCCGAACAGGAATCCCACGAAATAGCCCGACATCACCAGCGACATCTCCATCGCCGAGAAACCCTCGATCTCGCCCCGGATACCCAGCAGTGTCGATTGCATACCGTTCCCGACCTGGAGCAGCATCATGCCCAGAAGAAGCGCCCACGCGCTGGCCAGTACTTTGAACATGCCGCTCACCTCATGGTTTCTCGGGCCCAGACTGGGGCGCGCGGCCTGTCCTGTCCGTCCCGGTTGCGACTCACCTGATGTCGCGCGCGCCGCACTGACAGGGTTTCAATCCGGCATCAACAGGGATGCATCGCCATAGGAGAAAAAGCGGTAGCGCTCGGCGATAGCGTGCTCATAGATCGCCTTCACCCGGTCGCGTCCCATCAGGGCGCTGACCAGCATCATCAGCGTCGATTTCGGCAGATGGAAATTGGTCATCAGCGCGTCGGCGGCTCTGAATTCAAAGCCGGGATAGATGAAGATGTCCGTCTCGCCCTCCCATGCGCGCACCTGCCCGGTCGCCCGCGCCGCCGTCTCGATCAGGCGCAGCGCAGTGGTGCCCACCGGGATGATGCGCCCGCCCGCGGCCCTGGTTCCGGCGATCTCGCGGGCGGCGGTTTCGGTGACCTCGCCCCATTCTGCGTGCATCCTGTGGGTGGTCACGTCGTCCACCTTCACCGGCAGGAACGTCCCCGCGCCCACATGCAGCGTCACGCGGGTCATGTCCACGCCGCGCACCCTCAGCGCGTCCAGCAGCGGCGCGTCGAAATGCAGCGACGCGGTCGGGGCGGCCACGGCCCCCGACCGCGCGGCAAAGACCGTCTGGTAATCCTCGGTATCCTGCGCATCCGCCGCACGTCTTGCCGCGATGTAGGGTGGCAGCGGCATGGCTCCGGCCTCGGCCAGGGCGGCATCGAATGCACCGCCTTCGAGGTTGAAGCGCAGCACACCCTGCCCCTCCGCCTTGCCCAGCAGCTCGGCCTCGAGCCCGGCACCGAACCGGACCACTTCGCCCTCGCGCAGCTTTTTGAGCGGCTTGATCAGGGCGCTCCAATGGCCGTCGGCACCCGGCTCCAGCAAGGTCACTTCGATCCGCGCGCCGCGCTCCGAGCCGGCGCGATGCCGCAGACCGCTCAGCCGCGCGGGGATCACCTTCGTGTCGTTCAGGATCAGCCGGTCGCCGGGGCGCAGCCAGCTGCCCAGCTCATGCACCCGCGCGTCGGTGATCCGGTCGCCCTCGGCCACCAGCAGCCGCGCGGCACTGCGCGGCCTCACCGGCCGCGTCGCGATCAGCGCCTCCGGCAGATCGAAATCGAAATCGCTCAGTTGCATTGCCCAGGGTCCAGCGGGTTCGGGTCAGCGTGTCACTTGGTGTCGCTCGGCGCAACACCGGGTGCCTCGCGCGCTTTCTCTTCACGGGCGCTGTTCGACCCGGGCGGCGCGCGGCGGAACATGTCACGGAACATGCCCGGAGTGAAGATCGTCAGCGGCAATATCCTTACCCGCGGACTTTCCGCACTGCCCTTCAGCTTGTAATTGAAGCCCACCAGCCCCTCGCCCCTTCGGGTCAGAAAGCCGCCGATCCCGTTCACCAGGTAGATCGGCGACACCACGCCCTGCATGTCCATCACCCCGTTGCCTGGCCAGTAATAGCCATCCATCGTGATGCCCAGAGAGTTGCCGACCGCGCTGCTCTTGAAAAGAGTGATCTGGTCCGGGCTCATCGAAAACTGCGCGTCCACGTCGCCGAAATGGATGCCGTTTCCGGACATCTGTTCCAGCAGGCCCACCACGCTGATCGCATTGAGCAGGGCCGCCAGCGCCGGGGCATCGGTCAGCCAGACATTGCTGGCCTGAAGACGGCCGTTATACGAGCCCTCCGCAGCCCCCGGTCGCAGGATCAGCTCCATGTTGCCGCCGCGTGCCTGCTTGAGGAAATTGGCCGAGCGCATGACCCCGCCGGCATCCTGGCTGATGATGCGAAAGGCGCTGCGTCCGCGTTCGGGGACGATCGTGCCTTCGATGGTCGTGCCGCCGTTCACGCGCCCGGCGAATTGTCCGCTGGTGCCGCCGCTGGTGTTCAGGTTGGCGCGGAACTCCGTCAGCGCGATCCCGTCCGACACGGTCAGCCGGTCAAGACGCAGGATCACGGGCGCACCCTTGCGGCTGGCGCTGCCTGGCCCCGCGCTCAGCGAGGTCCGCCGCAGGTCCACGCGCCCGCCATTGACCCGCACTTCCGGCGTCGCCCCCTGCCCGCGCCCGATCAGCTCGACCGGCGCCTCCAGCCAGCCGCCCACATTGACCTTCGAAAACACCGCGCGCCGCAACGCGCCATCCGCGGCCAGTGTTACCGCACCCTGCGCCTCCAGCCCCGGCGCGTTGAGAGAAATCTTGTCGATCCCCGGCGGCGAACCCAGCGTGCCGGTCACATGCAACTCACCCACAGCCGCTGCAGGCTTGGACCAGCTCAGCTGATCGAGCCGCATCGCCACACCCTTGAGGTTGGAGCGCAGATCGAAACTGCCGCCGCCATCCGGGGTCAGTTCGACCTTGATTTCACCGGTGCCCGTTCCCGAAATGCTCCCGGGCGGCAGTCCAATTCCGAACTCCTCCACAAACCGCTCCGAAAGCTCGACCGTACCGTCAAGCTGGCTTTTGCCGCCATCACTCTTGAGCAGGGCGCTTTTCCAGACACCGCTGAACGGCACCTGCCCCAGCCGTCCGTCGCCGCCGATCTCGATGCCGTCTTCATCGGCCCTGACACGCAGCCGGTCCGCGGCCAGAACGCGGTTCTCCACCAGTTTGTCACTGCGCAACTCCGTCAGCGTTCCGTCGACCGTGAATGTCACATCCTCGGTCTTTAGCTCGGGCTTGAGAGCAAACTCCAGCCGCCCCTCCAGGTCGGCCCGGCCATCGGCCAGCGTGACCGGCTGGCCCGCGCGACGCATGAAGTTGAGCGGCGGCTCATCGAGCAGGGACAAGGCCGCCGTAATGGTCGATTTCAGCTTCAGCTCGGCAATCGCGGGGCCACGCCGGATGTTCACATCCGGCACGATGAAACTGGTGCCCGCGATGTCAATCCGTCCGCCCTCGGCGGCCTGCACATAGCCTTCGGTGGCATGGATCGCGAACCGCTCGCCATAGAGTGTCGCCATGCCCGCGCCGTTCCGGATCATCGGCATCTGCCTGACAAAGCGCGTGGTCAGATCGCTGTAGTTGAAGTTGAGGTAGGCATCGGGAATTTCACCCGGCTCGGACCGCACGGCAAGCTGCACGTCATGGATGCGTCCCGCCTCGACATTCTCGGCGATCCACTGGCGCGCATTGACCTGCACCGCCTCGGGCCAGAGCTGCATCAGACGCTCGACGCCCAGCCCGGCCATCTGCCCGTTCAGCGCGATGTCCCAGCCTTCGGGGGCCGCCGTCAGGTCTCCGGCCACGACCATCCGGTTGTCCTGATCCTGAAGCGTCAGCTCGCCGATACTCAGCCGGAACGGGTCCAGCAGCAGGCGCATGTCCATGCTGGCCGCATCCAGGCGGATCGGCGCGGGATAGAAATTCGCCGGGTTTGCCACGATCTCGCGCAACCGCATCTGCGCCTGCAATTCGCCGGGCAGCCCGTTCTCGCCGATGCCCAGAAGATAGGCCTGCCCATCCGCTCTTACCTGCCCCCATTTGCTGTCCAGCGTCACCTCGTCAAAGCGCAGCGCCTGGCTGTCGGGGTCATAGGTGAAATAAGTCCGCGCCGAGCTGAACGCGATGGGCCTGACGGTCTCCAGCGGTTGCAACACGCCCTCTCCGATCTGCAGCGTGGCGTTGAGCGGCCCCAGAGTGCCATCATCTTCCAGCGTGGCGCGCAAGGCGCCCGAGATCGGCGCATCGACCGCCCCCAGCCAGGCCAGCGCTGGCGACTGACCGGCGATGTCGCCTGCCGGCATGTCCTCGATATTGACCGAAATCTCGGCCGAACTGTCACCGATGCGGCTGGCGAATGTCATCTCCAGCGCCGTGGCATAGGCCCGCGCGCCCAGCAGGGTGAAATCACCGCGCAACCGAAGGTTCGCGTCGTCGCGGGTCAGCGAAATCCGCCCGCCGTCAACGTTCCACGCCCGGCCCGCGCGCGCATCCTCATAGCGCAGCGCGATGTTGTCGGCCTGCACTTCGCTCAGCGCGGCCAGGGCCGGGCGCTGCAGAGCCCGGTCGATGCGCGCGATCACCTCGCGCATGTCCGCGTCCCCCGTGCCGCCCAGCGCGATGTTGATCCGGCCATCCCCGGCGCGCCGCAATCCCAGGCTGGCCCCCGACAGGCGGATCGTCTTGGGCTGAAACTTGCCTTCCAGCAGGGGCTGCATCGCCAGCGTGCCGCTCAGCCGGGCCAGCGCCGCAATCGGAGTGCCGTCGCGCTGGCTGAAACGCACGTCGCTCAGTTCGATCCGCGGCTGCCAGCCCCGCTCGACCACCACGACCATCCGGCCCAGTTCGACCTCCATATCGCCGGTCTCGGCATTGATGCGCTCGACCATCTTGTCTTGCGCCCATTGCGGCACGACGATGGGCGTGCCCAGATAGCTGAGCACGAGCATCACGCCCATCAACGCCAGCACCGCGACACTCAACAGTGACCACAGCCCGATCTTGCGCCGCCGCTTGCGCCGTGTCCGGCGCCTGTGGCTCTTGTCCTCCGGGGCGAGGGCCTCGCGGGATATGTCCGTTGCTTCGCTCATCAGCTCCTTCAAAACGGAGATGTGCCGGATTTTGCAGCAGGGGGTCTTTCTTCTGCGCGCACATGGTCTAGATGGGAGCTTACAACCCATGCCACCAGAGGGCCACATGTCACAAAACCCCGAGATCGCACCAGATTTTACCCTGCCCCGGTCGGGGGGCGGCGAAATTACGCTCAGTTCCCTGCGTCCGTCACCGGTCGTGCTGTTCTTCTATCCCCGCGACGACACGTCGGGCTGCACGAAAGAGGCCATCGCCTTCACCGGCCTTCTGGGCGATTTCGCCAGGGCCGGCGTGCAGGTATTCGGGTTGTCCAGGGACAGCGTGGCCTCGCATGAAAAATTCGTGGCCAAACACAGCCTCGGCATACCGCTCCTGTCGGATGAGCACGGCACGACCTGCGAAGATTACGGCGTGTGGAAAGAGAAAAGCATGTACGGCAAGACATTCATGGGCATCGAACGCTCGACCTTCCTGATCGACGGCGCGGGGCGAATTGCCCGCGAATGGCGCAAGGTCAAGGTGCCCGGCCACGCCGAAGAGGTGCTTGAGGCTGCGCGAACCCTGTGAGGCCGGGAGCCGGAAAATGCACATTTTCCGGACCGGAATTTGCTCAAATTCCGGTTGCGCCCGGGGCCGGGTCGCGCGCATGGGTCCAGGATGCCGCCACCCCGGGGCGCGCCTTATGTCAGCGCAACCGCCTTGCCTGCCAGTCGCTCGTAATGGGGCCGGTGATGCGCCAGATAGTCCCGAAGATGCGGCGTGATCGCGGCGGCGGCCTCGAAGGCGGCCCGGGCGCGGGCCTCGTGATCGGGCTCCATCGGCCGGATCCCCGTCGAACGGCTGGCCTGTCCATGCCAGGTGCCGACCTGGGCCCAGTCCTGCGGCACATCGCCGGTCCAGTCCAGCGCCTCCGGCGCGTCCTCGAGGCCGATGCGCTGCCACAACGCCCGCATCATCCGGCGCGGCGCGTTGCGGATGTCCTCGGCCCGGATCACCACCGGACCACGGCCCGCGGCCCGCAACCCCTCGAACAGATGCCACTGCGCCGCGATCCCCGCCTCCTCGAGTGAAAACCCCGGATCGAGCCGGTGGTAGCTCGCCAGCGCCGCCTCGGGGTTTCGGATCAGGAACACATGCGTCAGCCGGTCGCGAAAGCCACTGTCCTCCAGCAGGTAAGGTGTCACGTAATAGGCCATGTCCTTGAAAAAGACCGGTCCCGCACCGGCCTTCGCCAGCAGCATGTCGCGAATCTCCGGGTAGGTCACCGGGTGGTCGGGCTGCACGTCGAAATGCGGCATCCGCCCCGCCGCGCGATGCACGTAATAGTCATACATGAAAGGCTCATGCGCACAGTCCAGGTCGCCCCGTTCCCGCATGATCCGCTCGGTGGCGGTGGACATGGATCGCGGATGTGCCCAAAGCGCGATAATGGGATGCATGTGGCCTCTCTGCTCTCGGGGTCTGCCCTCACGATACAGCCTTCGCCGCGACAGCAGATCGTGTCAACGGCCCGCTTGCGGCAAAGCGCCTCACTCACAGCATCCACATCCCGGCCCAAGCCGTTGCAGATCGGCGATTTTCTGCCGTTCGGCGCCATTCAGCCGCCGATTGACGCCATCGACTCGCAAAAGGCTTGCCCTGAGGATATGCGTCCGGGTAATCACTCCCGGGAGGTGCCCCGGAGAAGAGCACCCGCGAGGAAGGACAACGTAAGGACGGGATTTTGCGGACACGACTGGCCATTCGGCTTCATGCCACTCTGGAACGCTACTTCCCGGAACGCCGGGTTTTTCTGCGTTCGGACACCGACACGCGATTCATCCGGCTGAAGCCATTCCAGCAGCTCGTCGCCTTCTCGGGCACGTCGGTGATCATCGCCTGGACCATCATCGCCACGGCGATCCTGCTGATGGACAGCATCGGATCGGGCAATTTCCGCGAACAGGCCAAGCGCGATCAGCGTATCTACGAAGAGCGCCTGAACAGCCTCTCATCCGAGCGTGACGGCCGCGCTCAGGAGGCCCGCGAAGCCCAGGAACGCTTCAACGCCGTACTCGCACAGGTCTCGACCATGCAGTCCGAACTGCTGGCCTCCGAAACCCGCCGCCGTGAAATGGAAAAGGGCATCGACGTGATCCAGTCGACCCTGCGCCGTACCATGCAGGAACGTGAAGCGGCCCGCACGCAACTGGCCGCGCTGACCGATGGCGGCACCGCCACACAGACAGCTGCGGGCGACAGCACGCAATCCCGGGCGCTCGAATTCATGACCGCGGCGCTCGCCGAAACCGCCGCCGAGCGCGACCAGATCATCGCCGACGCCCAGGACGCGCTGCAACAGGCCGAGGACATGGCCTACCAGATCCGCCTGATGCAGGATCAGAACAACCAGATTTTCACCCAGCTCGAAGACGCCATGACCATTTCGGTGGAACCGCTGGACAAGATGTTCAGTGCCGCCGGGCTCAATACCGACACGCTTCTCGACAGCGTGCGCCGCGGTTACTCGGGCCAGGGTGGCCCGCTTACCCCGCTCAGCTTCTCGACTTCGGGTGCCGAACCTTCGCCCGACGCGATCCGTGCCAACGCAATCCTGAATCAGCTGGACAAGCTGAACCTGTACCGAATTGCGGCCGAACGCGCGCCCTTTGCCATGCCGGTGAATCCGGGCGTACGCTTGACGTCGAGTTTCGGGCCACGCTGGGGACGGATACACAAGGGCCTTGACCTCGCCGGGCCGAAAGGCACGCCCATCTACGCGACCGCCGACGGTGTGGTAACCCATGCCGGGTGGCAGTCGGGCTACGGCCTCCTGGTGAAGATCGAGCATGAATTCGGCGTCGAGACGCGCTACGCGCACCAGTCCAAACTCCGCGTCAAAAAGGGCCAAAGGGTCTCGCGCGGGCAGCAGATCGGTGATATGGGGAACACTGGACTATCCACCGGCCCGCACCTTCACTACGAAGTTCGATCCGGAGGCAAAGCAATCAATCCCATGACCTACATCAAGGCTGCACGAGATGTTTTCTAAGAGCAAAATCAACGAACCCTCCCCCAAACCCGCCGATGCGGGTGCCCCCAAGTCCGAGACCAAGATGACCGAAACACTCAAACCCGCCGCCGCGTCCGGCGCCGCAGAATTCAAGGCCACCGCGCCCAAGGCGAAACCGCCCGCCTCCACGCTCTCGCCGGACCTGCACGTGACCGGCAACCTCAAGACCACAGGCGACATCCAGGTCGAAGGCACGGTAGAAGGTGACATTCGCGCGCATCTTCTGACCATCGGCGAAGGTGCGACCATCAAGGGCGAAGTCATCGCCGATGACGTGGTGATCAATGGCCGCATCGTGGGCCGCGTGCGTGGCCTCAAGGTTCGCCTGACCTCCACGGCGCGCGTCGAGGGCGACATCATCCACAAGACTATCGCCATCGAAAGCGGCGCGCATTTCGAAGGCTCGGTGCAACGCCAGGACGATCCGCTGAACGGCAAGGCCAAAGGCGCGACCCCGACCACCGCCGCCGCGGCACCGGCATCTGCCGTCAAGTAACGCCCCGCACAATTGCATCTGAAAGGCGCCCTGCCCCGGCAGCGGCGCCTTTTTCGTTTCCAGAGGAGTGGAAAATTGCAATTTTCCGACCCGGAATTTTTCTAAAATTCCGCGCCCGACTTGCCACTCTGGTCGCACTGAACCCTGTCTCTTATACACATCTCCGAGCCCACGAGACGGACTCCT
>FYBJ01000025.1_pt1 | contig 35869 bp, 26 predicted proteins | sample 1134611 | NCBI WGS metagenome assembly FYBJ01 (sample SAMEA104116008, study PRJEB20421) | marine metagenome | isolation source: marine
ATGTTGATGGCGCACTAGATTGAGTTTTTTATACATTGGCTGTGCATCAAGACCTAATACATCAATTAAATCAAGCCCCTGCATTTCTGCTACAGTTTTCTGTACCTTTTGCTCGTCAAGCCCTCCTGCTGAATGATAAAAAGCATTGAGGATATTATCCAGCACCAGATGCTTCAGGCGATGCTGCTCAACAACCCAGGCAGAACTTGATGATACTGTCGAGGCAAATTCACTGGCCAAAATCATTTCAGGTTTAGAATGTTTGGCGCAATACTCAAGAAAGGCCAGGCTGTAGTAAGTACAGCCTTGATCAAGGGTCTTTGGTTGAATTGCTTCGTTCAAAACACAAAGCTGTGCTTTCGGAATAAAGGTATTAATTGCCTGTTTTATCAGGCGATTAGGGTAATAACGGTCTCCCCAGTTCTGTGAATCAAAAAAATAACAGTAAGTTATTTCTTCTGACCGATAAAAAAACAAAGCCATGGAGTGAATATAGGGACGAACCAGAATAAAAGCCTTGTCCCCTTTTTCAGTTAATTTCAGATGAGGCAATACGGTCCGTAGATCTTCCGAACCGGCAAGTGCAAAGGTTTGTGGATGATGTATTTTAAATTGATGTTTTAAATACAGTGCAATGGCTTCGTGATTATAGAGTGGGACATTATTAAATTCCCTGCGATCATGTTCAAATAATTGAGCGGTTATGGAATTGTTCCTAATGCTTAAAGCTGATGAGGCGGCAAGACTTGATTCATTGTGTTGGCCCGACATGTGTTGAAATCCTAAAACCACTTCAATAAGACATATATGCGTAAATATTATACATTAATGCAGGTTAAAGTCAATTTTGATAGGAATTCATTTAAATATAAATAACCTAAAATTCTTAATATTTCATCAATATCGATGATTTTATAGCTTACTCTGGAGGGAATTAAACGCAGTACACCATCAGTCACGCAGAGTTACTGAAAGCTTATGCACTAAAAAATAAAAAAACCGCAACAAGCGGTTTTTTTATTTTTGTTTTGATTTAGAACTGTTCTTCTTCCGTACTACCCTGCAATGCCCCTAACTGGCTTTCACCGCGAGTAATGATATTCTGCACCGAATCAAAATAACCGGCACCGACAAAACGTTGGTGTTTAATTGCCTGAAAGCCCTCTTTTTCAAGTGCAAACTCTTTTTCCTGAAATTTGGCATAGGCATACATCCCATCGGCCAGATAGGCGCTTGCCAGTTCAAACATGCCCTTATTGACACTATGCCATCCGGCAAGGGTAATGAACTGGAAGCGATACCCCAGTTCAAACAGTTGATTGCGGAAATTTTTTAACTGGCTGTCATTAAGATTTTTCTGCCAGTTAAACGATGGGGAACAGTTATATGCCAGGCTTTTTCCAGGAAATTTTTCATGAATGGCCTGTGCAAATTCTTTCGCCTCGCCTAAATCAGGCGTTCCGGTTTCACACCAGATTAAGTCGGCAACAGGAGCATAACTGAGCCCTCTGGAAATGGCCTGTTCAATACCATTCTTGACATAGTAAAATCCTTCCTGCGTTCGTTGTCCGCTAATAAAAGGAACATCCCTTTCATCAATATCAGAGGTTAACAAATTTGCAGCCAGAGCGTCTGTTCGGGCAATAATGATGGTCGGGACATCCATAACATCTGCGGCAAGTCTGGCTGCCACCAGTTTGTTGACTGCTTCCCGAGTTGGGGTTAACACTTTTCCGCCCATGTGGCCGCATTTTTTAGCCGAAGAAAGCTGATCTTCAAAATGCACTGCCGCAGCCCCGGCTCGGATCATGTGCTTCATCAGTTCATAAGCATTCAAATTACCGCCAAAGCCTGCTTCTGCATCCGCAATCACTGGCAGATACCAGTCAATCTGAGATTGCTCGGTGAGGTTATTTACTTCATCAGCCCGGGTTAAGGCATTATTGATTTGTTCTACCAGTAATGGCACTGAATCGACAGGATACAGGCTTTGATCAGGATAAACCTGCCGGGCAGAGTTATTATCACCGGCCACCTGCCATCCTGAGCAATAAATGGCTTTTAATCCGGCCTGTGCTGCTTGAATGGCCTGGCTTCCTGTCATACAACCAAGGGCTGTGAGCGGTTGAGGCTGTTGTAAGGCATCCCACATTTTTTCAGCACAATGTCTGGCAATGCTGTGCTCGATTTTTAAATTTGGCCGTAACGATAACACCTCGCCTGGATCATAAGGACGAAACACGCCCTTCCATCGGGGGTTGGTTTGCCAGTTTTTTTCTATTGATTGAGCCAGATCTTTATTTTTCATTCTAATTATCCTTAATTAGCCTAAAACCGAATAAGCAGACAGCGTTAAAAAATCAGGAATATCTTTGCTGAACACCAGTTCAGAAAGTAAATCTTTTGCCTTTTCAAGATAGCGAATATCGCTCTCTGTGGTCAAGGTTTCCAGTATTTTTTCATATTCCTGTTGAATATATTCTTCTAATAAATCACGGCTGACCTTGCCGCCAGCGGCCAAAGGCACTTCCCAGTAAAGCCACTGCCATAGTTGCGATCGGCATATTTCTGCTGTCGCTGCATCTTCCATTAAAGAATTTACCGGCACGCAACCATTGCCTGCAACCCATGCTCTAAGATAATGAAGCGCCACTGAAATGTTTTTTCGAATGCCCTCTTCTGTCACTTTTCCTTCTGTAGGCTGCATCAGCTGAGCCTGGGTGATTTCTTCAATCTTTGGGAGGTAATCGATTTGGTTGGGGCCTTTCATATGTTCATCGAAAACGCTGTAAGCCAGACTGACCAGCCCCGGATGAGCCACCCAGGTACCGTCATGACCCGCCCTGACCTCTCTTAATTTATCGGCATTGACTTTCTCCAAAGCCGCATGATTTTCCGCCTCATCGTTTTTAATTGGAATTTGTGCGGCCATTCCACCCATGGCATGAATACCTCGTTTGTGACAGGTATTAATCAGCAAATCAACATAGGCCTTCATGAACGGCGTGTTCATGGTGACCTCATTTCGTTCGGGTAAAATATAAGCTTTATGGCGGTGCAGCTGTTTTATAAAACTGAAAATATAATCCCAACGTCCACAATTTAAGCCCAGAATCCTGTCCTTAAGGGAATAGATGATTTCATCCATTTCAAAAACAGCGCTAAAGGTCTCGATAAGGACGGTGACTTTGATGGAGTTTTTTGGCAGCTTCAATGCAGATTCCATCTTTTCCAACAGCCTATTCCAGAGTTCTGCTTCCTGATAATGTTCAATTTTAGGTAGGTAGAGATAGGGATGACGACCAGATTCCAGGAGGATTTTAGCATTGAAAAACAAAAACACGCCGACATCAAATACTGAGGCTGAAACAGGTTTTCCATCGGATAAAAAATGATCTTCCAGTAAATGCCATCCTCTGGGGCGTACCATCAAAACGGCCGTTTTGTCGTTTAACTTGTAATGTTTTTTACTTGCCGGGTCGACAAAATCGATATTTTTTCTGACCGCATCCATTAGATTCATTTGACCCTGCAGGCAATTTTTCCAGGTTGGCGCATTAGAATCTTCAAAATCGGCCATATAGACTTTAGCGCCGCTATTGAGGCCGTTAATCACCATTTTACGATCAACAGGGCCTGTGATTTCAACGCGTCTGTCAAGAACGTCGGCAGGCGCCGGCGCTGCCTGCCAGTCGCCCTCTCTTATCGACTGCGTGCTTGAAAGAAAATCAGGAAGTTCACCACGATTTAGCCTCGCCTGGAAGTCTTTACGATAAGTAAGACATGCTTCTCTTTCATCCTCAATCGCCTGGTTCATGCCCCGGATGAAGCCTTTACATTCATCGGTTAATACAGCAGCTTCCATTTGAGATATACTGTTGCTCATGAAATCCCCTCGATTTATTAAAAAAAATCCATTTTGAAAGATCACGGGTATATACTAATATTATCCCGATATAGGATCATAATATGAATAATAACAAAACACAAACCGACAAATCGGACGAAATTGTCAAGCTCATCATCCAGGGATTTGAGCGGCACTTTTTTTTGTTTCAGCAAATTACCCTGAAAGCCAAAATCCATTTTCAGAATGCTGACTGGAAAGCGCTTCGTGACAGTAATTCGGAGCGTATTTCTTTTTATTCATGCAGGATCAGCGAAACCCTATTCAAAATACTTATGGAGCGACCCGACATTGAACTGGATGTAGGTCTTTGGCGAAGTATCAAAAAAAAATATTTAAATTATTTCCAGTCATCTCCCCAATTAGAACTGGCAGAAACCTTTTATAATTCTGTTTTTTGCAATCTTTTTGAAAAGCGTTATTACAACAACCAGAACATTTTTGTCAAAAGTAAAAAACAGTCAAGCCACCCGAAAATCCCTCCGGCTTCTATTTATGAAAGCTATTACCCATCGCTCATGACCTTAAAAACGACCTTGAAAAATATTTTGACAAGCTTTCACTTCGACATTCCCTACGAAAATATAGATAGGGATATCCGATTCATTATTTTAAGTTTTATCAAACAGATAAGGAAGAAAAAAAATGAACTTCATCATGTTCGCATTGATGTTTTGAAATCTGTTTTCTATCGTAACAAAGGGGCGTATATCATAGGCCGCATCATTTCAAAATCCATGCAAAGCCCTTTTATTATTCCATTACTCAATCGAAAAGATGAAAAGAACAAGGCTGAAATTTATGCTGATGCGCTGTTGATGAACCCTAAAGATATGGCGACTATTTTTGCTTTTTACCATACCAATTTTATGGTTGAAACGCAGTCACCTTATCTCACCGTCGAATTTCTCCATGAACTGATGCCAGGGAAATCCATCAGCGAACTCTATTCTGCTATTGGCCTTCACAAACAAGGAAAAACAGAATTTTACCGGATGTTTCTCCACCATTTAAAAGAAACAAACGACAAGTTCGTAAAAGCGCCGGGGATTGAAGGCATGGTCATGGCCGTTTTCACCTTACCTTCTTTTCCCTATGTGTTTAAAATCATCAAGGATCATTTTCCTGCTTCCAAAGATTTTTCAAAAAAAACCGTCAAAAAACGTTATCAGCTGGTAAAACAGCATGACAAGGTGGGCAGGATGGCCGATACCCTCGAATTCTCAAATGTTGCTATTCCTAAAGCTCGCTTCAGTAAAGAATTATTAACTTATCTGCAACGGGAAACGCAACAATCTATTGAAGACGAAGGAAAGATCATTTTTTTCAAACACATCTATATTCAAAGACGCGTTACGCCGCTGAACCTGATCCTTGAACAGTCCGGCAAAAGCAAAAAAATAAAAATTCTCAATGAATTTGCCCAGTCTATTCGAGATATGATTGGCGCCAATATTTTTCCCGGGGATTTATTGTTTAAAAATTTTGGCGTATCCGATCATAGCAGGATTATCTTCTACGATTACGACGAAATACAATATATGCTCGATGTCAATTTCAGGGACATTCCCATCCCCCAGACCATTGAGCAGGAATTCTCGCCCTCACCATGGTATTCTGTCGGATTGAACGATGTTTTTCCTGAGGAATTCATTACATTTTTAACCAGTGATCCTTTCATCAAAAACTACCTGATGAGCCATCATCATGAATTATTTGAAGCCAGTTTCTGGAAAAAAATACAGGATAATATCAGGCAGTCCATTTTTCAGGATATTTTTCCTTATGCCAGGAGATATCGTTTTCCAGGATTTATTCAATCAAGCCCGTGAAGTCCGGAGGCATCAGTTCTCAGAGAGTTGTTCGGAATCTGAATTGCAGGCTGCTGCGTTTTTTGCATAAATACCGCGTCCATAATACTGATAAAACGTTTCAACAATGGCATGGCCGGGCATGACCATTTTACTTACAACAAGCATCACACGCCCTTTATGAGGCCCTTTTTTGTCGTTTAATACCAGCTTAATTCGTTTGCTTCTGATTTTTCTATCCTGAAACTCACAAGATTTTATGTCAGAAAATTTAACAGGCATCAACCACTCGCTTGAGTTAATTTCATCATAGTTGATAGAAATGACTCTTTTTTCGTTTTTCGACTTTATTTCTATCTTTGGAAAATACTTTTCCACCAAGGCGGTTTCTTCTTCTGTTTTCGGCATCAAACGATAGGATAATTCAAATTCATGGGATTGCTTAAAATCGGTTTCATAATGATGGATAAGTTCTTCTTTAATTTTATGAGCATCGTTTATTAAACTAAACCAGGTGAGTTCAGGCTCTCTAATGGCGTGCTCGATCAACGAATCATTAGGTTTAATGTTCAGCGCTTCAATTCTTTTTGATATTGGAGGGTGACTATCAAAGGGATGCTCAATTTCCTGCTCAAGAAATGCCAGATTGTTTTCCTGATGATATAAATACTCTTGAAAGCCCGCAGCAACACGTTCGAAGATTTTAATATCATTTAATGGGTTATCTGACATATACAATTCATTTTCAAGTTCCAGTCGATAATTTGAATATAAAACGAGTTTAACCATCGCATTTGCCAGATGTTCCGCTCCAACCAACTCGGCTGCAAGGCGATCAGCCCTCTCCTCTCTCTGCCGTGAAATCTTACACAGGCTAAGTTCAAACAAGCTTCTAAAGCATAATAGAAAATAATATACCGGTAAGGTGGCAACACTTTGAGACAAAATATTTAAATATTCATCACAACGATTGAGCATGGGAGCGATTCTTTTTGAAAATAAGGTATCATTGCCGCTAAAATGAGCCATTTCATGCGCCATGACCGCCCTGGACTCATCACTGGAAAATTTTTCAAGATGAAAAATACTGGCATACAGCGTTCGCCCAGTAATCAGGTTATCATTTAACAAAACGGGGTTTTCACTAACAAAAAAATTATCATCCATACCGATGATAAGGTTGTCGGGACTTTCCGTATTAAGTTTTTTGCAAATATCATCCAGTTCGGACCAGATTTTTCCTGACTCGTCTCTGGTCAACAAATAACCTTCTAAATATCTTGGATGATTAAAACCCAGAAATAACGAGCGAATCATATAATAAGCGGCGCATATAATTGAAATAGCCAGAAGCAGCGATATATTTATAACAAAATGACCGGTAAACTGTACGGGTACAATATAGCTAAGCGCCACCAACAGACTGCCCTGTATCACAACTTGAGCGATTGAAAAGAGCTTTGCATACTGCCAGGCAATCATAAAGCAATAGTAAAGCATGCCCTGAGAGCGGAAGGATAAAGCCAGTAATAATCCTGCCAGTACAATGGCAATTATTGATGCGACAATGGCCCAGTAGCTTAATTGTCTGGCAATTTTAAAATATTGATAGCTTGGACAGACCTGTTTGTAATACTTAATCAATTGCACCGGCGCTTTAGCAGCGGAATCCATGCACACTGCGGATGGAGGGTTTTCAGCAAAATAGCCATATAATTCGTTTTGTTTGTATTCAGGGATGGTTTTGCTTTTTTGAATGTTTTCATAAATAAAGCTAAGCACCCTTTCATCTTCGAGTCGCGCAGCATAATCAAAGTAAAAATAACTACTGACAGGAATCAGAAATATTAATATTAAAGGAATGGCATAGCTTTTAAAAAAGCCGTATTTAAATTTTTTCATTTTCTTACTACTGTAATTTTATAATAATAACTGAATACAATTTGGATAGATGAGATAAGCTGTGACGATAGTGCTAAGTAATCTTCTATATCCTCAAGTACCGTTTATTTTTTTCTGGTCGAGAATTATTCTCTTTTTCTGCTGATTTGCTCCATGAGTTCCACATCAGCAATCGATTTAATTTTTATATTTTTCTGCACAAGAGGATACTCTATCCAGCGACCTTTCGGTGATATTGCTGCAATTAAGCTAATGAATTTCCCTGTTTCTGGTGGTATTTGTCGTAATTTATCAAAATGCTTCATCGGGATTTGACCGGACATTTCTTCACGATCTCTATATTCCAATTCATTCATTTGCTCTACGATTTCAGATGATATGTTGTGAAACATTTAAACCTCCTATTAGGGCGTGTCCTCATTTTAATTATATTTTTCAAACATTTTGAGGACACGCCCTAGTCAATGCCTTAAGCGGTAAAAAAATAATAGTATAAACACATCTTACATATTGAAACTCATATTATCTGAGTCAGTCGCTTGCAAAAGGCCGGCAAGTTCATAAATATCGTTAACATCAGCTGCCTGCAACACTGCTTTTAATATTTCTTCTTTTTTAAAGGAAATTATTAAATCTTGATAGCCAGATAATGTAGATTGAACTGTAGCGTCGTTTACTAGCCCTTCTTGAAATTTTTCAGCAAGATATTTTAAATCTCTGGCCAACATCAATTCATTAAGCATTTCAAAATATATCTCTAATTCGTGGCTTGGGTCTTTAGATTCATCCTTAATGCAATTTTGCATGTTATCAATGATTTGTTTTATATCATTGATAACATCGGCCTCTGTTTTACCGATGTGTTTGCTAAATACATTCAATTTAGGCGGTATGGCGAAAGCCCCTTTTTCTAATATAAATCGAATTTTTTCAATCATGTCAACCTCGCTGTATATTGTTTCAGGTTGTATTATTCTCCATCACGAAATAACCTCGAATGATCGATAATAACAACAAAGACAGGCTATTAAAGCCATTTTTCTGGTGTTCATAATAATAGAAACGGATATGAAGCGGTATTGTACAAAAGTGCAGCTTGTTCAATTTGAAGCGAATGATTTTAAATTCCCTGAGATGAGGGAAGCCAAGAGCGCTGAGCCTTTAAGCTAAATCTACCCGTCAAACACAAGGACTGCTTATTCACTGATAATGGAAGTATTTTCTCAGAAAGCTACATCATCTCCTTTACATCTAATACGGATTGCCGTTTAATTTAAGAAATGACAACCGGATGCTTCCATGGTTTTCAGCTCCATCTTGAAATGATTTAGTGCAAAACGCTGTTTGAATGAGGCGAATAGTGAGTGCTATTTAACGAATTCAAACAGCGTTTTGCGCAAATCAGATTCAATTTGCAGCCCGGTTTATCTCGTGACGACAGCATCTAAGGATATTTAAAAATAAAAAGGACATTATCCATGTTAGTGCGTATAAAAAAACCATTTCTGTTTGCGCTTCTATATTCAGCATCCCTCTATGCATCGGCTGCGCCTTCGTTTGACGGATTGATTGGTGTAGACTATCAACCCAATCACTACCCGGCAGGAAATGCACTAAATTTTCATGATGTTTTTTTAGTGGGCAATACCCCTTCGGGTACAGCCGTTTCCAATATTTATCAAGAACTTGCTCAATTAAAAGCTGCTGGATTTAATACCGTTCGTTCCTACCAGACGACTGTTTATTCATGGGTAGATCTTATTAACCAGGCTCATGCCCTGGGAATGAAAGTCATTTATGAGGCCGTGATTCCTCAACTCCCTTCAGATGCCCCCTATTCGAATAATGGTTGTCCGGTTTCTCCCTCGAATCAAAATTATATTCCCTGCGCACAGGCAACCTTGAGTGAAGTCATTACGCAAGTCACCAACACGGTTTTTGATGATACCGTGATACTTATATTTGCCGGTCATGAAAATTATTGTGAAGCCGGAAATGTAACGGCTCCCTGCAATAACCCTGCCACATCAAATGTTGCTTATTTGACATCAGCGGTAACGTCGCTTCAAAGCACATTAACAGCAGCAGGCCTTTCCACCCCTGTTGGCTCTGCTTTAATCAGTGGAAATTTAGTGACCCCAAGTGCCGCCATCTCTGCTGATATGGTCACTTTAATCAATAGTTATTCTGCCGCAGCCCCCCTATCCTTTGATCCATACCCATTTCAATGGGGCGTTACGCCTTCAACTGCCGTCTGGGCGCCGCCGCTGGCCACAACCGTTCAACTCAACAACACGCTGGCCTGGGATTATATTCAAGTCGTCGGTTCAGCAGCGCCTCCAGCTTTACCTGCTGCAGCGACCCAACCTTTTTACACTCCCGGGCGCGTATTACTTTCAGCTGAAACCGGCTGGGCCACGGAAGGAACAACGGCAGAATATGCATGTAATTCGCCCGGACCCTGCGCTCCTTCCGTTTCCAATGCAGTAACCTACTACCAGGCATTATACCAATCTCTGACGAATAACTTTGTTGCTACCTCCGGTTATGCTATTGGTGTTTTAGCTTTTGAGGCTTATGATGAACCCGTTAAAGGCAGCAGTGATGCCGAAGGCCATTACGGGCTTTTTGATTCTAACTGCAAACAAAAGGCTGCAGGACTTGTACCCAGCAATTCCGTAGTTTCTGAATCTGGATGTCAAGGCTATTCTGGTGGCGCTCTATTGACCATTGTAGGTTTTGGTCATCCTTATACCGTCATCATCAAACAAAAAAATCCAGTGACCGGTAAAACGGTCACTATTACCAATTCCAACAGCGGTCAAGAAGGCCCGGTCATAGGCGCACCCTGGCCAGAGTATCTGGTTTTTACAGGAGCAACCATCACTATCAGGGGAAATCCTTCATGCACCAGCACAGTACAATCCATTAACAGTTCACAGCAAATTACCTTTTCAGGTACCTGCAATTGTACAAATGATAATCTGAATAATTGTTATTACTAAAGTCCTTAAGGAGCCTATCGTGAATCTGTTTCGTTTATCCTGTACCTTTTTAAGTATCTTTGCTTATGCCTCATTGTCTTCTGCCGGCTCACAAAGCTCTGCTCCAACCAACCAAAGAGGCTATTATTTGGGTTTAGGCGTCAGTTTTAACGCTGCACGCCTTAATTCAAGTGCATCAGCCAACCTCAATGCCGTCAGTGGGTTTCCACCATTGGGGGAATTTTCAGGAGAGACGGGGTCATATAAAATTAATCGTCAATCCTTTGCGCCAGATCTTCAACTGGGGTATTTTCAAAATTTTTCAGATCGCCGCTGGCTATGGGGTGCTGAATTGATGTACCAGTATGCCAATATCAGCAATCTGAAAAAGAACAATGGTAGAGGAACAGGTACATCCATTACCGTCGTTCATCCTACAGCTAATGTCACTGATGCTATTGAACTCAGTCCAGACCAAACAAAACTATCGCATCAATGGATGCTTCCCCTGCTGATTGGCTATTCCTATACGGATTCTTTTATTTATTTTGGCGTGGGCCCTTCTTTGTTTAATGTCCAAAAACAAGTCCGGCAAATCAGTGATGCATCATCAGCGCTTTACTTGGGTACGGCTGATGGATTCAACGATAAAAAATGGGTATGGGGCGGCGCAGTACAAGCCGGTATGGCCTATTATGTTAATTCATCAATGTTCTTGAGGTTAAATTATACATACGCTGTATCAAAAAAATATTCAATATCTCACTCAGGGATGTTTACAGCTGATATTAACCAGGGACTTAACACAGGAACCATTAACTTATACAGTCGGCAACGAGTAAACCAGCAGGATATTGCTCTCTCCATGAATAAATTATTTTCCCTATAAAGCAGAGTGGTTTTTATATAGCTAACTTACTTTAAAGGACTATGTTTTAGATGACTTGGCTTTTCGACTTAAAAATGAGTAGTAGCTTGGCAGCCTTGATAAGCTAAGCGCATCAAGGTTGTCCTAACTCAGCACAAAACTCAATTCGAGTAGACTCCTTGCTATAAAATTAACCTTACCCAGTCGATGGATCTTAATAGCTACAAGACGAGCTACTGGCCTCTTGATTATCTACGCTTTTGGGTTCTTTTAAGATTTCTACTGTTAAATCTAATGTTAATTCAGCAAGTGAATGTTGTTCTTCGATGTTATTCTTTAATAAAATTGACGCATCGATCTTCTCGCATATATTTTTTATACTTAAACCACCGTATATTTCAGATGCTTTTTGTAAAAGGTCCTTACATTTCTCAGGTTCCTTTTTATTCACATACAATTCCAGAGCATGACTAAGAAGTTCGCAACATTCATCAACATTTAACTGGTGATCTATACTTAGTTTTGATTTCATCATAATAATATTGAGTCTGATGGATTCATTTAATTTTAATAAATCCAGCTGTAGTTTTGCGACATCAGACATCCAAGTTCCACTAATAACAGCCACTTGATTTGATGCTTCGGGACTTGACGAGATGATATTACGTAAATAAATTCTGCGTTCTGATTCGGTAAGAGGCTGTTTTAAGTACGTTAATATGTCGTGAGAAGTATTTTGGATAGCTGGTTTGTTACGCTGTGTAAAAAACATATTAATTCCCTATAATACATTGTTATTGTTTCACTTAGTCAGACATCATAGATAAAACGAATTGTTTTATCCATCTTTTTCTATAAAAATCTGAACGTGACATCAGGATTGATTATCCTTTCCATTTAGCAGGCCATGCTTCGCTTATCAAAGCTGCGGCCATGGTGGGTTTTCAGAAATTGAGAAATTGATAAGCGCCGTACTCGTTTGAATATTTCATATATAGCATGTATAATTTCACCCCATTTAATCGCAGAGATATTTTCATGCCCAACTCCCCTGCTGCCAGTTCTCACAATGTTCCAGACGCCAATGCCGGCATGATGAGCAATGAGGTATGTCAAAACACTTTCAACAGTCCATTAACATTAGATGAAATAATGAATTTATTTAATCAGAATGATAATGGCGAAATCGAAAAGGCTATGAAATCTATTCCTTTGGCCGACGCGATGAAACAGCAAATTAACGATCAAGCGGTTTATATTTTTGATGACACACTGGATACTGTCTGGGACGCACCATCAAACTTACACCAGGAGCTGTTTTCAGCAATCTTTATATTACAGCAACACATTAGTTATTATTATTTGGATTCCTTATTTCATGATAATACTATTGCTCTTGAACTGGATGATAAAATTGAATTAATTTGTTCTGTTCAGCTGATAAATGACTGTTTTCATAATCATCCGGTCATATACGAGGATGAACCCAATACCTGTCTTAATGGTATCTTTGACCCAATCCTTGGCGCTCATACAACGTCTTCCCCAAGCTTTATTTCCTACGTTCAGCTAACCCTTTTAAATAGGATAAAAATAGAATCCATAAAAAGAGAAAGCAGTATTATCATCAGCCCAATCTTCAATTGTTTTATGGCAGGCGACACTCATTCTTTAACTGAAAATGATGACTGGCGTGATGAATTGAGTTATAAGGCCACGGAACAAGCCCTCAAGAATTATGGCAAGTTGGATGATTTTACCTCCATGTTTGCGATGTGCTGCCATTCTCTAAAAACAATGGCTCTTGCCTTAATTAACCTTATTGAGCAAGGGGAGCTTAATCCTGAAACGCTAAAACTGGAACAGAATACTAAAAATGACTGGACGCCTTTTATGCTGGCAGCAGGGAGCCATCCTGAAGTCGCTTTCGCTATGTTGCGACTCATTGAGCAAGGGACGCTAAATCCTGAAACACTGAGGCTGGATCAAGTTACAAAGACAAACGGTGAATGGACGGTGTTTATGATGGCTGCAAGGGGTCGTCCTGAAATCGCACTCGCGCTGTTAAAGTTGATTCTTCAGGAAAAACTTCATCCCGAACGATTAAACCTGCAGCACGTTTCAAAAGATAGCTGGACGACCTTCATATTGGCTGCAAGAAACCATCCTGAAGTGGCTCTTGCTCTGATTGATCTCGTGGAGCAGGAAAAACTTCATCCTGAACTATTGAACCTGCAACAAATCACTGATGAAGGCTGTACCGCTTTCATGATTGCAGCAAAGTTCCATCCTCAAGTAGCCTTTGCACTGATAAACCTTCTTGATCAGGGAAAAATCAGTCCTGAGACACTAAACCTACAGCAAGTTTCAAATCAAGGCTGGACGACTTTCATGTTTGCAGCAAGAAACCATCCCGAAGTAGCCCTTGCTCTGATAAACCTTGCTGACCAGGGAAAACTGAGTCTTGAAACGCTGAAACTGCAACATATTTCAAATCAAGGCTGGACAGCTTTCATGATTGTTGCAAGAAACCATCCTGAAATGGCCCTTGCTCTGATAAAGCTGGTTGAACAAGGAAAACTTAGTCTTGATACACTGAACCTGCATCATGTTTCAAATCAAGGCTGGACGGCTTTTATGCTGGCATTAATATTTTCTAATAATGTCGATTTCACGTTGAAAATTTGGGAACTTGCTGACAAAAATCTGGATCTGGCCATGGGCTCCCATTATAACAGCGTTCTGGATTTAGGCGGGGTTCATCCATCACTGTATTTTTGTATTGGAAATTACTCGAATGAGTTTGATGCGCAGAAAAAACTGTGGTTGATTATGATTGAAGAATTATATAGAGATTATAAAAAAATCGCTCAAACACTATCAGTATCCAGTACCAAAGCACTCAGTGAACGAATTCAATTTTTCAATACATTATTATCGGTTATACTCAATCTTAACTCTAAGGAGACTTTTGAACATCTGTCACTTATCCTTAATGTAGACTATGTAAAAAAATTATGGAAATATCAGGATGATTTTATCATATGCTGCACGAAGTTATTGGAAAAACAGTTTCTGCAACAACCCCTGTCATTGTTAGATAATGAGGCCGGTTCTTCAACTGATAATAAACATGATGAAGAAGCTGAAGGTCGATTAAAGCAGGTCAAACGTAAAAATAATGACGGGAATTCAGAAAGAAAACGTCAAAGACAAACATCATCCCAGGCAAGCTCTGCGTTCTTTAGCGACGATGTAAAAACCGGAAGCAGCTGCAGCTCGTCAAATGCACCGTCAGTAAGATTCTGAGTTTGCTATAATTTAATCAGACCTGAAGATTAGGGCATTGCCATTCACTTATCCCGATTGTGGACATCTGGAAGAATGGCCAGCAAGTCAGGTCATTGAATGCTCAAGAGGATGCTCTATGTTAACTGACGTTTATGCTGTCGCAGCATTATTAGTATCCGGCGCGGTGACGGGGCTTGCTGCTGGCTTGTTTGGTATTGGCGGCGGAACCATATTGATTCCATTGATGTTGACTATTTTTGCACACATGCAACTGGCTCCCACCATTGAAATGCATATTGCCGTAGCGACCAGCTTAGCATTGATTATTCCTACGGGATTGATCTCCAGTTATAAACATTATCGTAATGGAAATCTGGATATTGCCTTAAGTCAACGCTGGATCCCCGGCGTATGCCTTGGCGTATTGTTCGGAGTGATGCTGATTCATATGGTATCTACACTGGCGCTTAAATTATTCTTCACTGGTTACCTTTTGTTCTGCCTGTTCTACACCCTTTTTGAAAAAAAACAGGACGGTAATAATTTAGAAGGCCCAAAGTCTTATTTCGCGACAGTTATTGGAGGGCTGATTGGTTTTTTTTCGACCCTTCTTGGCGTCGGCGGCGGTACTTTTACAACTCCAATTCTTGGTTATTGCGACTATCCAATCAAGCATGCTGTATCGATTTCAGCCCTGACAGGTATGTTCATCGGCATCATTGCAACCTCTATTATTACCCTGACCAGTTTCTCATTACCAAATCTTCCTCCTTATTCAATAGGTTATGTTAACTGGCTGGTGGTGGCCCTGATAGCTCCAACCGCCATCCTGGCCACTCCGCTCGGAGTCAACTGGGGTATGCGTATTTCTTCAAATAATTTAAATAAAGCTTATACCTTGTTCATTGCATTGGTTCTGTTATTAATGATATACCATTTATTTTTTTATCGGCATTAGGAGGATAGGCAAGCACGGAAAATTTCAATATTGAAGGAACAGTAGATTAAATGATTAAGTATGCTAAAATTCCTGCTTTGATAATAACTTGAACGGTCATGAAACACACAGGAAATGTATTAAACTATCTAAAAGAAACAACTCATCCAGTACATCAACCTTCCGAAGAAATTAATTTCAAAAACCTCCCAGATGAGCTATTAATAGAAATTGCCCTGTATTTGGACATCAAGTCACTGCTTGCCTTGTCGATGGTATCAACACGCTGCCATGCCATAGCTTATGAGTCAATGTTATGGGCTCAACGTTTTGAAGGAAGTTTTCCGGAGGCTTATAAAACGTATCAGGAGAAATATAAAGGCCGGAACATTAACTGGTTTAATGCGTATTTGCATGAGTATTTTGATCATGTATTTCCTCAAGCCTGTTTTCCTACATTCAGTGATAAAATAAAAGACAGCCCCCCAAGCCTCAAGCTATTGGATGCCGCAAACAGAATATTAATCGATGACGATAAAGGAGACAGACCTTGTCTGCACCGTATTCTTAAAGATACCAAAAACGAAGTGCATGCGCTCAATCTCTTTAAAAAAGCCATTCGCGCCGGCGTCAATATCAATGCAGTCAATCCCAAAGGCGATACAGCTGCTCATAAAATTGCCTCGCTTTCATTAAATCATGCAAATCAATTTTTTGAAGCACTGGTAGAGGCCGGCGCAGACTTGAATGCGAAAAATAATAAAGGATCCACCCCGGCTCATATGGCTGCACAGAAAGGATGGTCAGAAACAAAAAAATTAAGGATTCTGCATCAATTAGGTGCCTCGCTTGACTGCCAGGATAATAATGGACAAACGCCTCTCCATCTGGCTGCCTCGCTTAACGATATCGATTTGGTCTATTTATTTATTCAGGCCGGCGCCAGACTAAATATTGAAGATAATGCTGGAAATACTCCGCTAAGTTTGGCATATCGTTTAGGATTCTTCGCTACTGATACAACTTATGTACTACTCCATCACGGCGCCCGCTCCAAATATTGGGGCATATTATTTAAAATATTTTTTTCATGCTGTTATCTGTCGAATCTTTTTTTAGTTACCGGAAGGTATTTTAACGATGCAGAAGATATGCGAAATTGTTATGAGATAAATATATTACTTGTATCTACAATTGCTTGTCTGTTAATTTTTTCCACCCTGTTAGCATTATTTACTGAACCGCTGCCTGAAGCCATAGATTTATATACTATAGGCCCGACTCCTCATGTAAGGAATACCATGCTAAACGGCCCAGGTTTTTTTAACAGAAGACATTTGCAGCAGCAACCCCGGGATAATGAACAGCCTGACCGATTAGAGCATCAACCCGGCAACCATTAACCAACAAAAACAGGCAACATTTCTATAACATATTGAAAAAATACATTGTTTTAAAAATAATTTTTTTATACCATTAAATAAATCCATATAATGCATTCCCCTGCTTATCGCCGGCAAAAACAAGGATGTTTTTATCATGAACGTTAAATCCACCAGCCTACTTGTCTTTTTGACTTCTTTTACACCTTCTTTGCTTCATGCAACTCCGGTAAAACTTTATGGTACTGACAAAATTTCAAAGCTTGCTCACTATAAGCAAGGCGAATATATTATTCAGGCCGGGGCATTTAACCAACAGATAAATGCAAGGCGACTGGCAGATAAGTTAAAACATCAATTCAATTATCCTGTTTTGATTGAAAAAAATTCGCGTCATCAATATGTTGTGCTTGTCGGACCGGTATCATTCAACAAAGTCGTACCAACAAAACCTGTTGCCCAGAAACATCTGCCTGAATCGCTTGCACCTAAACCCAAAGCCCAACTGACTCCAGAAACCTATATCCCCTCCCCTACAGCCGATTGGACGCCAAGAGCAACTTCACAAGGACTATTTGGCGGTGAAGAACAGGCCGGCGGTTTTTTTGATGCTATGGTTCCGTTATGGGGGATGCAGGATAAGCTTCTCTATGTTGATGGCTCCATTATGGTGGGGAATTCAAATCGACAGACCTATAGCATCGGCGCAGGGTATCGTGGAATTTATGACGGTTTTATAACCCCTGCAATTTATGGTGTTTTTGGTTTTGCCGATTGGTATCAAAGCCAATATAATAAACAGGTTTGGCTGGCAAATCCGGGATTTGAATGGATGACCAGCAAATATGAACTCCGGGCTCAGGGGTATTTCACCTTAAGCGAACGATCACAAAATCTCTACCAGACACTGGCCAGCGAATTACCAGCCAGGTTCCAGGAGGATTCAGGTCGAGCCAACATCTATTCCTATGCTGCCGGACACTCGCTTTTTGATGCTCAAATTTACCTGACTCAGGAATTTGGAAATGGTTTTGAAGCTGAGGGAGGTATTTATTTCCCCTGGCTTCGTGGGGGCTGGTTGCGAGCCGGCGGTTATGGCTTCCAATATAAACATGCCAGGTCAGTTCAGGGGGTCGAAGCTAATCTTCAATTTTTCTTAAATCAAAATGCCTCGATTATATTACAGGATAACTACGACAATCAGAACCATAACCGCTTTTCCATCGGTTTCCAGATGAATTTCGGCGGCCCCGACATCACTCGGCCGCAACAACTTTCAAACCGAATGGAAGAACCCATCATCCGACATAATGCCCGTCAGTCATACGGTGAGGCGATACCAACCAGGTTGGGTTATAAATTAGCTTATGATGCTAACGGTGCAGGCGGAGGCAATCCCATTATCGTTTATAATAATGTCTGGTTTTTCAGCAATTCAGCCGGTACGCCTCCGGCTACATTGAGTCTTGCAAACTGTACTGCAGAAAGTCCTTGCGGAACCCCGACCCAGGCGACCATTGATCAGATCAATGCATTTGCCATTGCGCCAACGGCCTATCTGGTTTTCGGAACAGGAACATATAATTTATACGGACAGCCGGCTTTCCTTACAATCAACTACCTTAATTTGCATGACAAACAGATTGTATGGGGTCGAAGCAGCGATTATAAATACAAAGTCACCGGCAACAACAGACCATTATTCAACGGCAGTCTGTTCTGGGGGAATGATGGAATGGCAATCACTGCCGAGGGGGCAATTAAGGATATTCGCGTCACATCAAACCAAATCATTACAAACGCTATTTCAGGCTATGGCGCAAATGCTGTCATCCCCGTCGGCGCAACAGGAACATTGCTTGTTGACGGCAGTGATATCTACTCAGCGAGAGCAGATTTAGCACCGGTAGATGCAATAGGTGTTTATAGTTCAGGATTGGCTACGGTATATAACAGTAATATTAATATCAGGAATCAGGTAAACTCCGGTGCTTTAAAATCGATTGGCGTAAAAGCCAACAATATCATCTCCTCTCATAATACGATTACAACCTATGCTTTCAGTTTTGACAATACATCGAATTCAAACAATCTGGAAGCAACAAATGTCATATCGACCTCGGACAATTTAAATTCTGAGGGTTCAACCATCAGCGGCTTTGGAAGTGCTGTTAATATCCTGGCAACAAATGCTGTTGTATTAAACAGTCAATTGCTTGCAACAAGCCAATCCGGTTCAGCAAACCATGAGATGATTAATATTTCAGCGACCGGTGACCTTGCTTTGAATAACAGTCAGCTGGCAGTGACAGGATCAGCAGGCTCAGGTCTGCTTCAAGGGTATAACATTAAAGGCGCAACGTATGCGGTAGTCAATAACAGCCAGTTATCGGCAAGTATATCTTCTATCGATGGAAACGTTGAAATTACAGGGATCAGCGCAACCAACGCCATTGTTAATGGAAGTTTTATTAATATTGATACCAACGTCACCCTGGCTGATACGACTGTAAAAGGAATTACTGCAACCAATGACAGCGCAGTCGACAGAAGTATTATCACCATCAATACATCAGCCAATTCAGGTTCAACCTTGTTGACCGCGATTGAATCGGGAAACAATGGCTATGTATACAACAGTTCAATATCAATAGACAGCGATTCAAACCAAGGAAATATTACATTAAAAGCGGTGAATTCTTCCGGAAATAATATAGTTAGTGCTACGGGTATCAACATCACATCGAAAACCAATGGCGGTACATTATCTGCAATCGGGGTTGAATCCACAAATAATAGCGAAGTATCTAACAGCACCATCTCTATTGAGACGGTGTCCAATGTGCTTAGTGGTGGCAGTGACAACGTTATTGGGGTTAAAGGCAGCAGCGGAACGGTCTCTGGATCCGTGATAACTGTAAGTGCTAAAACTTCGGCAGTAAAATGTCAGGGTGTGACCAGTCCTGATGGAAGTTGCAGTTAACATCGAAGTTACGGCAGCAAATCCGGCTGCCTGGCATCCGTTGCCGCCGTAACATGAACGTCTGACACATAGCAATATTTATTGCAAAAACCAAAAAAATAATTATGATCTACCATTATGTGATTATTATTTGTTGAACCCATTTGATAAGAAAATTCAGATTACCTCAAGACGGCGGTTTTCGTAGAGGCTTGAAAGATCGCCATGTCCAACTTATTGCGCTGGGCGGAATTATTGGTTCCGGCTTCTTTCTGGGTACCGGAGAGTTGGTCAAAATGGTTGGGCCGGCGGTGTTCCTGGCTTATATTTTTGGCGGCATTATCATTTACCTGACCATGTTATGTCTTGGAGAACTGGCTGTCGCCATTCCCATTTCCGGTTCTTTTGTCGCCTATGCCGCTGATTTCATCTCACCATCTGTTGCCTGTGGGATTGGATGGTCATATTGGCTGAACTGGGTGGTTTACATTCCAGCCGAGTGTATTGCTGCCGGAATCATTCTTGAAATGTTTACAGGCATTAACGGTTTTTTTCTTGCCATTATGTTTGGTTTTATTATTACGGCCATTAACCTGATTAAAGTTGAAGCCTTTGGTGAAATTGAATTCTGGCTGGCTCTGATTAAAATTATTGCCCTTCTGGGCTTTGTAGTTTTATCAGTATTCATTTTCTTTGGGGTTATCCATGGACACCAACCCTCAAAAATCATCGGCCTCACTTATCTGACGCATCAGGGCGGATTATTGCCCAATGGCGCGATGGCTTTTTTATCCGCCATGGTCTTGATGCTGGTTAACTATCAGGGTTCGGAAATCATCGGACTAGCGGCCGGAGAATCAAAAGATCCTGCCAAAATGATCCCTCATGCCATTCGTAATGTGACCTTTCGAATCATTGGCCTGTATATTCTTCCTGTGTTTTGTCTGGTGATGATTTTTCCCTGGTCCAAAGCAAGCATTGAAAACAGTGTTTTTGCTGAAGTTTTAAATTTTTATGGATTGAAATGGTTGGGGGCTTTTGTCAGTTTCGTCACTTTAACCGCCGCATTATCCTGTGCAAACTCAGGTTTTTTTGGGGCTGTACGGGCACTTAATGCACTGGCGCGCGATGGGATGGCGCCGGAGTTTCTGGCAAAATTCAACCATTTGGGCGCGCCTAAAAATGCGGCAATGGCGACGATCGTTACCATATGGATCATGCTGATCCCCGGATATTTTTTCGGAAAATCGGATCTTTACATCGCATTATTACTGATCTCAGGATTTTCAGGAACAATTTGCTGGATTTCTTTATGTTATTCACAAATCAAATTCAGAAGAAAACTTAAAGCCAATGGCTATGATTATCGCAATCTGTCCTATGTCACTCCCTTTGCTCCATGGACTGGGATTATCGCGATATTATTGATGATCGCAGCTTTATTCATGCAATTTTTCAGTGAGGATAAAACCTTCAGACTCGGGGTGATTCCCGGCGTTTTAAGCTTTATTATCCCGGCTCTTCTCTATCGACTGTTCAACGTTGAGAAAAAAAGAAAAGAGGTCATGGAACGGGAGCATCGAATTCGCTTTAATGATATTTTCCCAAAAAAACCTGTTGAAAATGAGCATAAACAGCATGCTGAGCCGGATTGAGGCTCAGCAGGTCTTATTTAATATTTAAGCCTAACAGCTTAGAGGCATTTAAATAGCAGATTTTCTTTTTATCCTTTTCGGGTAAATCCACTGATTCTATCCACTTGCTGGCTTTCATATTGTCTTCATAAGGGTAGTCAACCGAAAACATGACCCTGTCCGGCCCCATCACAGACAAGGCATGCATGAGTCCAGGAGTATTAAAATATCCACTGGTTGTGATATAAATATTTTCATTTAAATATTCGCTAATGGTTTTTTTGCAAACATTTTTTTCGTTCCAGCCTTCTTCTTTCATGCGATGGTCAAGACGCCAGGCCCAGAAAGGAAGCAACTCGCCCATATGGCCTATGATGATTTTAAGCGCTGGGTGTCTGTCAAACAATCCGGAAAGTATCAACCTTAGAATATGTTCAGCGGTTTCAACATGAAACCCCCAGGATGAGCCGTGCAAGGCTGTATAGGGAGAATAAGTAGCAATACGATCATCAGGAATACCTCTTGGATGGATATAAACCGGGATATTGTTCGCAGCAATAAAAGCCCAAAATTCATCATAAGCAATATTATCCAGATATTTTGAAGCCGAATATCCCGAACTGTCATAACCGTTGATCATACAACCAACGATTTCTTCCGCCAGATACACCCGTTTAAGTTCATTAATAGCCTGCTCTGTTGAGTAGGTCGGCACACAGGCCATGGCACGGAAACGATCAGGATGGTGTCGCACGCAATCTATCAGATAGTCGTTCCATTTTCTGGCAATTTCATCCAGTTTTGAAGGTAAAGCAAGAGATTGTAAACCCGGCGTGGTTACGGAAAGTACCGATAACTCTATCTCTGTTTCATCCATGCTTTTTAAACGTTCTGTTGTAATGTCTTTCAATAATTTAAGTTGCTGCCCATATTCTGGATGGGTTTTATGTTCCATGATTAAATCAGACCCCGGAACGACAATAGCTTCTTCCAGTGCAATTTTTTTCATTTTTATCCCCATTTTCTTTATTACTATAAGGTTAGGACAAATAAAAATGATTCGCCAATATCAATTCACAGAACGACAAATAAAGCTTTGACATTTCCATCAGCCCGAACTAGAGTTTCTAATTAGGAAATTAAACAAAAGGATATATAAATGAATGAAAAACGCATGGATGCAAAAGGCAAATGCCCTGTTTTGCATGGCGGCGTAACCAGCCACGAATCCATGGTCACAGATTGGTGGCCAGAATCACTGAATCTGGATATCCTGCATCAGCATGATTTAAAAACAAACCCGATGGACAAGGATTTTAATTACCGTGAAGCACTTAAAAACCTTGATTTTGAAGCTCTGAAACAGGACGTAAAAAACCTGATGACCGACTCCCAGCCCTGGTGGCCAGCGGATTGGGGGCATTATGGCGGTTTAATGATTCGAATGTCATGGCATGCAGCCGGTACCTATCGAATTGCTGATGGCCGCGGTGGTGCAGGTACAGGCAATCAACGCTTCGCGCCGATCAATTCATGGCCGGATAATGTCAATCTGGATAAAGCAAGACGCCTGCTCTGGCCTATCAAGAAAAAATACGGCAATAACATCAGCTGGGCCGACCTTATCACGCTTGCCGGTACCATGGCTTATGAATCCATGGGCTTAAAAACCTATGGTTTTGGTTTCGGGCGCGAGGATATCTGGCATCCGGAAAAAGATACCTACTGGGGGTCTGAAAAAGAATGGATGAAAGCTGAACGTTATGAAAACAAAAGCCGTGAATCCCTGGAAAACCCTCTGGCAGCGGTGGTTATGGGGCTTATCTATGTTAATCCGGAAGGCGTTGACGGCAAACCTGATCCCATGAAAACAGCGGAAGATGTCAGAGTTACTTTTGCAAGAATGGCCATGAATGATGAAGAAACCGTTGCTTTGACCGCAGGCGGCCACACGGTGGGTAAAACTCATGGTAATGGCAACGTAGCTGACCTGGGTCGCGAGCCGGAAGGCGCAGAAATCGACGATCAGGGACTGGGCTGGATCAATAAAAAAGGCCGTGGTATTGGTCGGGATCAAGTGGGCAGCGCTCTTGAAGGTGCCTGGACCACACACCCGACAAAATGGGATAATGGTTATTTCCAGATGCTGTTTAATCATGAGTGGGAAAGCAGAAAAAGCCCTGCTGGCGCATGGCAATGGGAACCTGTGGACATAAAAGAAGAAGACATGCCTGTTGACGTGGAAGATCCCTCTATTCGACGCAGGCCGATGATGACGGATGCGGATATGGCCATGAAAGTGGATCCAATCTATCGAAAAATTTCTGAACGATTTTACAATAACCCGGACGCATTATCTGAAGAATTTGCAAAAGCCTGGTTCAAGCTGACCCACCGCGATATGGGGCCTAAGGCTCGATACCTTGGACCTGACGTCCCTGCCGAAGATTTAATCTGGCAAGACCCTGTTCCTGCCGGGAATTGCGATTATGATCTGAAAATGGTCAAAGAAAAAATCAAGCAGGCCGGTTTAAGCATCAGCGACAGGGTTGCTACCGCATGGGACAGCGCCAGAACCTTCAGAGGCTCCGACAAGCGCGGCGGTGCAAACGGTGCAAGAATTCGCCTTGCTCCCCAGAAAGACTGGGAAGGCAATGAACCAAAGCGACTGGACAGAGTGCTTAAGGTGCTTGAAAAAATCGCTGAAGAAACGGGGGCTTCGATAGCCGATGTCATCGTTCTTGCCGGAAATACGGGAATTGAGCAAGCGGCTGAATCTGCAGGCTTTGCTATCGAAGTTCCTTTTATAAAAGGCCGCGGCGACGCCCTGCAGGAAATGACTGACGTTGAATCATTCGCGCCCCTTGAGCCAATCCATGATGCCTATCGCAACTGGCTTAAAGAGGAGTACGCCGTTAAACCAGAAGAACTGATGCTCGACCGAACCCAACTGATGGGATTGACTGCGCCTGAAATGACAGTTCTTATTGGTGGAATGAGAGTCCTTGGAACTAATCACGGCGGCAGTAAACATGGCGTATTTACCGATAAAGAAGGCATGTTAACTAACGACTTTTTTGTTAATTTAACGGATATGTCTTATCAGTGGAAACCCAAAGGATACAATTTATACGAAGTGATTGAGCGAGATTCCGGTAAGCTGAAATGGACGGCAACCCGTATTGATCTGATTTTTGGTTCCAATTCAATATTGAGATCTTATGCTGAAGTTTACGCGCAGGATGACAATAAAGAAAAATTCGTTCGTGACTTTGTCGCTGCCTGGACCAAAGTCATGAACGCAGATCGTTTTGATTGACATCGTTAATGAATCCCCTGCAACGGGGATTCTCCTCAAATTGTAACAAACTCGTTGACACAGTGCCTGAATCCCTCGATTCCTTCCTTATCAAGCGTTGCAACCAGTTTACTTCCAACAACGAAAGCATCTGCAGTTTTAGCCACGTTTCTCGCCTGCTCAACCGTTGATATGCCAAAGCCTGCTGCAATATGACTTTCAGGAAAATATTGCCTTAAATCCTGAATTTCCTGATGCAGGCTTAATGATAAGGTCTGCTGCATACCGGTCACTGCAAGCCTTGAGATATAATAAATAAATGCAGGCGATAGCGATTGATAATATTGAAACCGGCGGTTATCGGTTGTTGGCGATACCAGTAGAATCATTTCAAGCCCCATCTGTTCAGCAAGAGAAAAAAATTGCGTTCCTTCTTCCGGCGGCAAATCAACAACCAATAAACCATCAACTCCAGCCTCTATAGCCTGTTGAATAAATGATTCATCGCCCAAGGCTAATATCGGGTTGAAATAGCTGAACAATACAATTTTTGCCCGTCCTCCCTGAGTCCTGAATATCGCTATTTGATCAAGCACTGTAGAAAGGCTTGTTCCATTGGCAATCGCAACATCCGCGGCATGCTGATTCACGGGGCCATCGGCGACGGGATCTGAAAACGGCACGCCGATTTCGATGATCTCTGCTCCTGCTTCATCAAGGATATGCATGGCCTTAAGCGATGTTTTTTCATCGGGAAAACCTGACATAATAAATGGAATAAATAAGGTTTTACCGCTCTTAAAACAATCTTTAATCATGATATTCCTCCAGAAAAGATGCCAGGGTTTCAATGTCTTTATCGCCACGGCCGGATAGACCAATCAACATCACCTTTTCTTTGGCAAGATCCGGTGCTTTTTTGATGGCATAAGCAAGGGCGTGGGCACTTTCCAGCGCCGGCAATATCCCCTCGAGTCTGGATAATAATATTGCAGCGTTTAATGCTTCCTGATCCGTCACACTCGTATATTGGGCTCGCAGGCTATCATGTAAAAACGCATGCTCAGGCCCAACGCCGGGATAGTCAAGGCCGGCGGAGATACTGTGGGTCGGGGTTATATTTCCATGCTTATCCTGTAGCAAATAGGTTTTTGTTCCCTGCAGCACACCCGGCTTTCCGCCTTGAAACCGCGCGGCATGTTCCCCCTCGCCTTTGCCAACACCGCCAGCCTCAACACCTGTCATCTTGACCTGTTTATCTTCCAGGAAGGGGTAAAACAGGCCGATTGCATTGGAGCCTCCGCCTACACAGGCCACCAGTTCATCCGGCAGCCTGCCAATGGCGTCTGTTATCTGCTGTCTGGCTTCAATACCGATGATTTTCTGAAAATCCCTGACCAGAGTCGGATAGGGGTGCGGCCCTAATGCAGAACCCAGAACATAATAACTGTCTTTTACTGTTGCAACCCAATCCCTCATGGCCTCCGAGGTCGCATCTTTCAGTGTTTGCGATCCCTGATAAACGGGTCTGACCTCCGCACCAAGAATTTTCATTCTAACGACATTCAGGTGCTGACGCTTCATGTCCAAAGCTCCCATATAAACTATCGCCTTCATTCCTAAAAGTGACGCCGCGGTGGCAGTTGCCACGCCATGTTGACCGGCTCCTGTTTCAGCAATCAGGCGTTTTTTTCCCATATGTTTTGCCAAAAGCCCCTGAGCAATGGAATTATTTATTTTATGAGCGCCAGTATGATTCAAATCTTCCCGTTTTAAAAAAATTCTCGCGCCGTTGAGAGCCTGGGTCAATCGTTCTGCATAGTATAAAGGGGTTGGACGCCCTACATAGTTGACCAGCAGTGCTTTTAATTCGGATTGAAACACCGGATTCTGCAGACAGTTGCGGTATGCCGCTTCAAGCTCTGCAAGTGGAGCCATCAGTGTTTCCGGTGCAAAACGTCCGCCGTATTCCCCAAAATAACCTTTTTTGTTAGCCATGTTGACACCTCATTAAAAATGTTTTTAACGCAACCTTATCTTTTACGCCGGCAGAACGCTCTACGCCGCTGGCAACATCGACAGCATAGGGTTTTACCTGCCCTGCTGAGGTCATCACATTCCGGCAGTTTAAGCCACCGGCCAGAATAAGCCGATATTGTTGTGCCAATTGCCGGGCAAGTTTCAGATCAGCCATTCTGCCGGTTCCTCCCATTAATCCATCCTTCATTTTTGGCGCATCAAGCAGAATATAGGCATATCCATTCAAAGCAACATGTTCGCGCATGGACGCATGGTCACCGGAGTGCAGCGAAAAAATGCATCGTTTCCTGTCGATCTGCGTTTCATCATAGTGCTGATAAATCTGGGCGTAATCCAGAAACGTTAATCCATGCTGGATATCCTCTTCCCTGCTTTTGATAAAGAGTCCTATTTTTAATATGTTATCCGACAGCTTTGCTGCAATATCCTTGGCTTTATGGATGTCTATATATCGTGGTGACTCAGCATAAAAATTAAATCCAACGGCCCATGCTCCATATTGTTCGGCAAGTAAAGCGTCTTTTAAACAGGTGATGCCGCAAATTTTAGCTTTCATTAGCGCACTCCCTGTACAATTTCGACAATGCAAGGCCAGGATTTTGGCACTGCATCAAGGAGGAACCCATTAAAAAACCACGAAATCCCAAGCCTTGCATTTCCTGAATTTGCGAGGCATGAGCAATACCGCTTTCACAAACAGCATGGCAGCCATCAGGAATTTTTTTGATAAGCGATCTTGCTGTATCCAGACTGACTTTAAGTGTGCGAAGGCAACGATTATTGATACCAATCACCTCTGGAGAAAGCCGCAGTGCGAGTTCAAGCTCAGTTTCATTGTGGACTTCAATGATTGGAGTCAAGCCCTGCTTTATTGCAACCTCATATAATTCTTTCAACTCGGCAGGCTCTAACAATGCGACAATCAGCAATATGGCATTGGCTCCCTGTAAAAGAGCCTGGCCAATCTGTTTTTTAGTGATGACAAAATCTTTCATTAACAGATGAACATCAGGATGCCGCGCTCGAATCTCGCCGATAAAATCAATATTCCCCTGAAAATAATCAGGCTCGGTCAAAATGGAAAGTGCAGATGCGCCGGCGTCGATATAATCCGCAGCAATAGCAAGATGATCCTGCTTTCCATGATAAATCACTCCGGCCGATGGGGTTGAAAATTTGATTTCACTAATGATGACGGGGCCTTCACTCTGATTAAAAATATCAGTAAATTTAAGTTCATTGATAGGCAAAGCAGCGATATCCGGTAGAGCAGATACTCTCTTTTCTACTGAACCTCTGATTGTTTTTAGAAAATTTTTGTTCATTTACCCCTCCAGACCTTTGAAAAAATCAAAACAGCGCCCTGATTCCAGCGATTGCCTCGCCATATCAATCCCTTGCTCAAGATGTTTGGCTTTACCACTGACATACAAGCCTGCACCAGCGTTTAATAGCAGAACATCCTTCGCCGCCCCTTTGATTTTCCCTTTAAAAATATCAATGATCATTGCTGCATTTTGACTGGCATCACCACCTTGCACTTCACCCAAGGCTGCTTTTTTAAATCCATACGATTCTGGATTGATGCTAAACTGTCTTTTCTTTCCGTCCTGAATTTCAATCACCTCCGTGTTGGCAGAGATACTTAATTCATCCAATCCATCATCTGAATGCAGTACCAGGGCATGATGAACCTGTTTTTCCAATAAAATATCTGCCATCTTGGATAAAAGATCCCTTCGATAGACACCAATAACCCTTCGCTTGAGATCCATAGGATGGAGCAAAGGCCCAATAAGATTAAACATGGATGGGAAGCCAAGCTGCTTGCGCAAGGCTCCATAAGTTTTTAGCGCAGGATTAAAAACAGGCGCTTTCAGATAAACATAATGATGTTTTTTCAATAGCTGAAATGCCTCATCAGGATCTCCCGGTATTTTTATTGAAAAAGACGCCATCAAGTCGCTGCTGCCAGCTTTGGAGCTGGCACTGCCGCCGCCATGTTTGGCAACAGAAACATCACAGGATGCAATAATGAAGCTCGCTGCGGTTGAAATATTCAATGTATTTCTACCATCTCCGCCGGTACCGACAATATCAACAGTATCAGGCAGATCATTTATACGGCGCGAATACTGCTCAAAATATTGCACAGCGGCTCTAATTTCTTCAAGGCTCTCAAGTTTTGCTCTCAATAAGGCCAGAATAGCCGCCTGTCTGGTTTCCGGATAAAGCGCAAACTCGGAAAATAATTGGCAGCTTTCTTCAAAACTTAAGTTCTCTCCTTTAATCAGTAAATTTATCATGGAACCATGACCTCCTCTGCTGCAAATTCAAGGTATTTTTTTTGCTCAATAATCAATCTAAGCTCCTGCAGGAACAGATGGATGTCATCTTCTGAAACGTAAGCCGGATTGATGCAGATACGAACCAGTTCAGGCGCTCTGAAATCACAAATAAAACCGCGTTCAATCAACGCTCTGGATATCGCGTAGCCCTCCGTCGAACAAAAAGCAATATGCCCTCCTCTCAACGTGGGGGAATACACATCCAGCTCTAACATCTTGAGCGAATGGATTAATGTCTCGCCACGAAGCATCGTTTGGTTATAAATCGCTTCAATAAACTGCGGAGTAAAGCAGTCTAACGCCGCCTCAAGGGCTTTCATGCTCAAAATGGATGGCGTTCCGCCCAAAAACTTTCGAATACCATCGGCCTGATAAGCTTCTTCAAAAGAGAAAGGTCTTGCATGCCCCATCCAGCCTTGAATGGGACTTTCCATCAATGAATGGTATCTTCGATTCGCATAAATAAATGCCGGACTGCCAGGGCCTCCACTGAGGTATTTATAAGTACAACCCACTGCAAAATCAGCATTAGCGGCATCAAGATGAAGCGGAACGATTCCTACGCTGTGAGATAAATCCCAAACCGTTATAATTCCATGTTGATGCGCAAGAGCATTGATCTGCTGCATGTCGAAAACCGAAGCATCGCGGTAATCAGTGTGCGTCAGCATCAATACGGCAACTTCATCAGTTAAACTTTCCATTAAATGTTCTGTATTTACGGTTTTTAACGGAATGCCATCAAATTTTTCAATGCCTTGGGCAATATATAAATCAGCCGGGAAATTACTGTTGTTTGTCAAAATCAGCCTTCGTTTTTTTTGTATTTTCAAAGCTGCTTTGAGAACTTTATATAAATTCACCACACTGGAGTCCGCTACAATAACCTCGTCAGCTTTTGCCCCTAATATTGATGCAAGCTTACCTGCCAATTTATAGGGCAATTCAATCCACTGACTTTTATTCCATCCCTGTACACCGTAGTTTGAAAATGCGTCCATGGCCTGTTTTATGTTCTCCACCGATGAAACATGCAATGGCCCCAGCGAGTGTCCGCAGAGATAAGCTTTACAATCTGGAAGAATAAATTGATTTCTCAACATAATGCCCTCCGCCGCTGCAGGGTCAGAATGATTAATACAATGCTGCCGGTGAAAAATTTTAAATCCATGGGCATCAGCCCTAAAGATAAAGCCGCTCCTTGCAGTTGCTGGTATATCAAGGCGCCAAGGACAGGAGCCAGCAACTGACGCAACAGGGTTTGTCGCCCCAGAATCGCTTCGCCCAGCATCAGACTGGCCAGGCCATGAATCACTATTCCAGTACCCATGCCGACATCAACGAACTGCTGAACCTGTACCATCATGCAGCCTGCCAGACCGTACAAAGCACCGGCTAAAAACAATCCCAGACTGGTATAACGCCTGACAGAAATTCCCTGCCGGGCTGCAAACTGCGGATTGATACCGACTGCACGAAATCTCAGACCGTAGTCACTGGATAAAAACAGCAGAAAAGGCAGAGAACAAATCAGCAATATCAGCATCACAGCAGCAAAATCAGGTACATGATAATTGAGATTAAATAAGGCTAGATTTGGCTGCCCCATCACCCTCAAATTAATGCTGTATGCCATAATGCTTAAAATAATCCCGGCAAGAAGGCTATCAATTTTCAGACGAATCGCAATCTGAGCCGTTGCCAGCGCCAGTAATGCCGAAGCCAGCATGCCTGAAAAAACAGCGGTAACCTGATTAAAACCGGCAAGCATCAAACTGGCAGAAACTGCGCCGCCAAGCGGATAAGCGCCTTCAGCACTTAAGTCAGGAAAATTCAACATTCTGAAAGGAATCATGATGCCAAGTGCAACTAAAGCCAGAATCAATCCCTGTAAAAGCCCTGTCTGGAAAAGTTCAATAGTCATCAACCACCTCCGGATGCTCATGTTGATAAAACAATTCCAGCAAATCATTCAGCTTCAAGGCCTGTTTTTGTTTCCCCTTTACATCAAAAACAATTCTTCCATGATTGAGCATTATCAGACGATCCCCATACTTTAACGCGTCTCTGAGATTATGGGTGATCATGATGGTGGTGAGCTGTTTCTGTTGGATTTGGCGATGGGTATAATCCATCAACACCGTCTGCATTCTAGGATCCAGCGCCGAAGTATGCTCATCCAGCAAAAGGATTCCTGAGCCGGAGTGTATCGCCATCAACGTTGCTATCATTTGTCTTTGTCCTCCTGACAAAGAACTGACTTGCTGATGAATGTATTTCTCGAGTCCGGCATTAAGCGTTTTAATTTTTTTCAGGATATCGCTCTTAAACCGGCAATAAAACTTAAATTTTGGTTTTGAAACCTCGCTTAAGGCGATATTTTCCAACAGCGTTAACTCAGCCAGCGTACCCAGCTTCACATCCTGAACCACCTGGGCAACCTTTTCCTTTCTGTAGATAACCCCTGAATCAGGCCGATGTTCGCCGCTGATGAGTTTGAGAAGTGTTGATTTTCCACATCCATTACCTCCTATCAGCACGAGAAACTCACCTTTGAGAATAAACAGATCCAACCCATTGATCACCGGCTTATATAGGGATGAAAAAGATTTTGTAATTTTTTGTAATTGAATCATCGCTCACCTGCCTTTTTGATATCAGAAGGGATGATAAGCCCAAGTTCACGGGCCCTTTTGGCATTGACCAATCCTTTATGATCGCCAACATCTGGATAAATCGGCGTGAGTTCACGAATGTTTTTCCCTCTTAAAACCTCTACAGCAAGTTTTCCGGCATTTCTGCCAACCGCCCGATAATTCACGCCGTAACTGGCCAAAGCCAATCCCTGCTTCACAGCGCTTGACTCAACATTAAACACAGGGATATTCATTTTCCGTGCCGATGCCGCAATGGCTGGAAGACTGGGCTGGATTGGGCCGCTTGTTCCTACATAAATGAGGTCAACGCGATTTTTAAATTGCTGTACTCGAAGAGAAACGTCTCTGGCCTGCTCAACAGGGATGGCAAGCAATTGAATGCCTGAACGCTCAGTTTCACGTTTCATCATCTGAAGCAATGCCTGATCATTAGCCTCCGAAGTCGCATAAAGCAGCCCGATGCGTTTGATTTCAGGCAGAATAGATTTGGCAAATTGAATAAAAGCATGTAAATCCTGCTTATCCGAACTACCACTCATATTGTTATCTGCCTGAAAGGGTGAATGAATAAGCCCAGCGGCCACAGGGTCGGTTATCACATTAAAAATGAGAGGGATATCATGAACCTTACCCTTAGCCACCTGCGCTACGGGCGTCGTCATCACCAGCATCAATTTAGGTTGGCTCGCTTTTAAGCTTGAAATCATCTGGGGAATGACAACAGGATCAAAGCCTGCATCACGCATTTCATAACGAACTGTTTTATTTTCAACAAAACCTTCGCCGGCCAACTCTTCTTTGAAACCCTCAATAGATTCACTTAAGGAAAGATGAGGCCCGTAGTTTGCAATCGCGATTAATGGCAATTTACTTTTTTTATCCTGCAATACATAGGATATCGCCAGGATTACAGAGAGACATAACATCAAAACCAGACGTTTCTTCATAAAAACTCCATATCAACAATGAACTTAAATCACAGCATCAGAAAATCTAATTGAAAAGTTGATTATTGGCCTTGCGGCCAGCATATGGAGCGACAGGATTTGATTTTAGTGTTGTACTTGATCATGGTTATACTCAACGTTAAAAAAAAGACAAAGGAAGTCAGCGAATGAATTATCGCCAGCGCCAACCTAAATTTGTCATTTTTTCAACTAAAGTATTTTTCATGCGTATAGTGAAATGATTTGCTTATTTTTAACACATTACTTGAGCCTGCAACTATTTGCAAGTCTTTTTTCAGGGGCTATTGAAAATCACTTGATTTCAGAAAACGCTCGCCATGGTCTATAATCGTGCTTACAGAATATATTTTAACTTTAAAGTAATGGCAAATATCATTCAATTTATGAAAAAAGCAGGATTTCCCTCAGATTCGAGGGGCATCTGTTTTGGCCTGGCAAACACAGCCTCAATGGCATACCTGCTGGGAACTGAACAGTTCAATCATTTTCTAGATAGAATGCAAAAAATTCATGATCTGGACATCAATGATGATGAGGCCGTAGAACAGTTGCTCCATCATCAGGACTGGGAAATCATTCCATTTCTAAACGCTGTAGAAATATACCAGAACAGTACACTTCACCAATACCTGTATGAGTCGATTCATTCCCCATCAAAAACGCTCAGACAACAGCGGGTTGAACATATCAACCGTATTTTACAAACTCCTCCGCTTGAAGAACTTGGTGGAAGACATCAGATTGGGGCATTTACAGGGCTCTATACAAAAGATTCCCTGGTTTTGCTTTTAAACGATTTTAAAGCCCTCTGTGATCAACAGGATCCTCCGTCAAAACAAACACTGATGTTAAGCACATCAGATCATATCATGATGATTGCCTACGATCCTCTGAAAAAACAATGGTTACTTCATAATCATGGCGATTCATATTCGGCTGAAGCAATAGATACTGCCAGTGTTGTTGAAGAAATTATCTATTTTTTTGTTCCTGACGAAAAGATGCCATTGGACTCAAATGAACATATCGCCCTTTTCACAGAATTTCACAGTACAGGCAGCCAGCGTCAAGATGCAGAAAAATTATTCGATGATTGGCAGAAAACCGAAGTATTCCGCTCAATTCACCAAGTGAGTAAAGAAAAAGCTCAAATTAAAGATATCGCAGGCATCAGCTGGCTTTCAATGGCCGTAAGGGATAGTAATCTTGCGTTGATTACTGAGTTGATTGACAAGGGAGCGGAGATTAACGCAAGCGACGTTGAAAATTCAACCCCTTTATCTAATGCTTGCTCGTATGGCTCTGGCGATGTTGTGAAATATCTGCTTGAAAACGGTGCTGATCCTAATATCGCCGACAGCGAGGGTTTTATACCGCTTCAAAATGCTATCTACATGAAAAATATTCATGCTATTAAGGAAATTCTTATAAAATATCCTGAAAATATTTTTTCACTTTTACGATATAAGGTCATCGACTACAGCCAACCTTCCGGACAAGGGGATTTGAGCCTTGATGAATTTATGATGGCTCATGCCTTTAAAACCCAAAATACATCAGCTTTTTTTTGTATCTGTACACAAATTCCACCGGATAAGCGATTCGAAAAAATAGAAAAAGCGGCGAACTCCGAAGAAGCTCGAATCTGGATGTACACGACCGCGGCTGATGTCGAGTTTTATTATTTTGTTGAAACCAGCATGCAAAGGCTTTGTGAAATCATGAAAAATAAGCCCATTGATCTTTCAAAATCCTCCATGTTGGGGGCAGCGAATATTGGCGATGAAATGCTTCTACATTCATTTGTTCATAATCGTGCCGATCTTTTTAAGCTGACTTGTAAGGCATTGAAAAATCAATCGTTGCCGGAAGCCATTTCTCGCGTCGTCAATTTATATCCACCCGATCAAAGGGAGGTTCCAATGCAGTGGTTTACTAATGCATTGAAACAAAAAGAGGCGATTTCCAGTCCCTCTCAGTCTGCCAGCTCCTTTTTTGCTGCTTCACAAAGCCAATCAAATAATGATATTTCCTCTGCAGCCGAAAAATCAGATTTATCAACAGTTGAAATAAAAAACGAACCAGGCAGCCAGTGAATAAATGATCATCACTGATTTTTAAACCTACTGCCTGCATCCGCAACTGGGTGAAAGACTGCCATCGCAACAAACCACCCTACCGTTCTGGCATCCACAAACACCGCCATGAATTACGCAACAGCGCTGTTTTTGACTTTGAGCCTGACTGAGCATAAACAGCGAATGGCAACAACGATGTTCAGGTAGATATAGTTTGCTTATTTCTTTGTCAATATAATGAAATTGAAATCCATAAACAACAGAGCTTATCAACAAACAGATTAAAACAGACCACTTCATAACAACATCCTTAAGTCCTTAGCATGCATTTAAGCAGACTTCGTGAAGTCTGCTTAATTAACTATAGATTAGAACCTATTGGATGAACAACATTTAACCATATTTTAAAAATAAATCTATTTTTCATAACAAGTTTGAAAAAAATTCGGGAGTTTTAAGCAGACCTCATGATGGACTGTTGACATTTTCCTTCCGCAACATCGTCTACTTCTGACCACAGATCTGATGGATTTCAGAAAAGGAATTGATCGATTTAAGACGATTTGTCGCCCTGCGCCTCGTTAAAAAACGTAAGCTTTCGGCAAATCTGCGTGCCAATGGACAAGCCACTTCGTTATGCTATAGCCTCGAAAATAAAAGAGGCAAAACTTATGAACAACGATCACAATGCACTCGAATCAGTAAAAGCCGCTTTCGAACATTGGCGCCACACCCGGATAAAGCAAGGGAAAATCCCCGATGAGTTATGGATGCAGGTGAAATCACTTCTCGGTCAATATCC